>TARA_R110002096_G_scaffold401386_6_pt1 | contig 70234 bp, 63 predicted proteins | sample TARA_R110002096 | Tara Oceans TARA_R110002096 (sample SAMEA4397295) | marine metagenome | biome: Polar Biome; feature: [DCM] deep chlorophyll maximum layer (ENVO:01000326); material: water (ENVO:00002006), including particulate matter (ENVO:01000060) such as... | depth 35 m
CAACATCGCGCGAGGCATTGAAGCAGCCCTCGACGTCGAAGCACCTGCGCGTTACCTCAAATTCATCGAAGAAGACGAGTACAAAGAGCATCAGGGGAAATTTGCGGTCGATCTGGTCGGCTACTCCGAGGACACAAAGCTCAAGGTTCGCTTCGATAGAAAAACTCTGATCGATGCGTTTCTGGATAACGACATCGATCGCGAAGAGAACCCGAGTTCATTCCCTTCGCCGAGCGGTGGGTTTTCTGTGCGCATCCTTCTACCTCGTGTCGAGCTGCGAGCTGGCAGAAGGGCACTACGAAGAGGCATTTGAAGCGACCTGCGCTGCCATAGCCTGCGGCGGCGCAACGGTTGGCGCCTACAGTGTTGATTACGACGTGCGCCTAGTTGAGTGCTTCACAATTGTTCTCTATCACCTGGCCGATGTAGAGCGCGCACTAAAATTTAACAGTGAGAACCAGGAACCACTCACAAGACTCATCAAGGGCCCAAAGGCGCATCGACATATTCTAGAGAACTACGGCGACGCAGCCAAGCGACAGGGCCGTTGTTGTCCTTTTGGAGAAGGCAGAGGCAACACATAGCGATTCGGCCAAGGCGATTGCCACACTCCGATCTTGGTTTGAAGATCGCGAGGAGATATCGCTATCACCTGCCCAGACCACCCAAAACCGAGCATGGTGGGAAACGCTTCACGCCGAGTTCCGCAACGCATTTTTGCGCATGGCTCAACTCGATGGGTAGGGCCCAGACTACGAGCCAAGCGACTCCGAGTTGGCACACCTACTCGCATCAAAGGAACTATTCTTAGACGCCAAGTCGGCGAAAGAGTTTAGCATCGAGCATCTCCTGCCCTTGGTGAATCTAGAAGGGCTGTCCCTACGAGGCTTCGAGGTTCAGCAAATCGAAAAACTCTTAGACTTTAGCAAGCTCCGTCACCTTCAACTAAACAACCTCGAGAGCATGTCAGACAAGCGAAGCTTCAAGCGAGCAGACCTTAAGACGTTTGAGGCAGCGCGAAAAAAGGCCCAATGGTGAGATACGCGTCTGGGCCAGGCAAGCCCTAGCCGACTACAGCTTTACGCAGGTGACCCCAGTTGGCGGCTCGGGGATCTCAAGTACGGTTGGCGACTTGCTGTCGTAGGTAAATCTCTGATCGAAGTACCACTCGGTGGGCTCGGTGCAGGTGTAGCGATGACTCCCATCGAGCGGGTTTTGACACACGCCAACTCGGACTCGATAGCTGGTTTTCTTATCCTTGCGCATGGTGATGGTGTCATCGCCATTGGCAATCGTGATCTGCGCTTTGGAATCGACCCCGGTGAGAAGCATCATCAGAGGTTGCTGATAAATGCCTCCCTCGCAGGTCTTTAGCCCCGAAATCTTTACTTGCTCAAACGACTTTTTTGAATCACAGGCAGAGCCACTTGCGAAAAGTGGCACCAGCAGAAGCAGAATGCGTTTGTCCATGGCGACGAAGTTGCCTCACAAAGCAGGACTGCGCAACCTGAAACTGGCACAGGCAATACGCCTCACTTGCCAGTAGGGTCTGCAAGCTGCGCGACTAGGCCGCGCAACGCTTCGCGCAAGTCGGTCGCCTCTTCGCCCGAGATTGAAAGACATTGAAAGGCCTCACTCGGAACATCTTCGGCGCGCTTGCGAAGTTTTGTGCCCGTAGCTGTCAAATCGACCAGAACCCTGCGTTCATCTGCCGTATCGCGTCGCCGAACGACAAGGCTTGCCGCTTCGAGTCGCTTTAAAAGTGGTGTGAGTGTGCCGCTATCAAGATGCAGCGACGCGCCAATATCTCCAACGCTTCGCGGAGCGTCTTCCCACAAGAGCAGCATCACAAGATACTGAGGATAGGTGAGCCCAAGCTTCTTTAGAATTGGCCGATACAGCCGCGTCATCAAGTTGGACGCGGCATACAATTGAAAGCACAGTTGGTTGTCGAGCCGAAGCATTTCGCCCTTCCGCCCTGCGTCCGAAGAAATCGTAGGGCGGCTGGAATCGGGCGAAGGCGTCATGCGTCTGATGATACCGTGATGGCAACGTCAATATTGCCCCGAACCGCGTTTGAGTACGGGCAGACCTGGTGTGCGGTTGCAACGAGGCCCTTCGCTTTCTCAAGCTCGACTCCGGTAAACGCCACATCGAGCGCGACGCTTAGGGCAAATCCGCCGGTGCTATTGGGCCCGATACCAACGGTTGCAACAACCGTTATCGCATTGTCTGCAATGCCTGCGCTCTGCTTCTGCGCAACGTGAAGAATGGCGTTTTCGAAACAGGCAGCATAGCCAGCGGCAAAGAGTTGTTCGGGGTTTGTGGCCCCGCCCTTGCCGCCCATTCCTGTGGGTAGTGCCAATGAGAAATCGATAAGCCCGTCGTCGCTTCGCACGCTGCCCGCGCGTCCGCCGATGGCTGTCACTTTGGTTGAATAGAGTGTTGTCATGGTCTGTATCCTTAGTGGTTTCCATATGTATTGCACACAATTCAATGGTGTCCAATATAAAATCCATCAAGAACCAGAACGAACGAAACCCTTATTACTTCAAGCTAGTTAGCTTTGTCCCCGAGCCGTGCTGGTTCCGGAGCCAATGAAGCGCTCAGCGTTGGGCACATGCACGCGGTCGCTCGCGGGACTGTAGTAGGCCTGCCCGCCACCGTGGCGAACGTCTGCGCCTGTAGCTGCTACGAACTTTTCTACCTGCATCAAACGTTCAACACGTGACACTGTTTATTCTTCAAGCTTGGGTGCTTCGTAGCCGTCGACCTGTTCCGCATTGAAGACGCTGGCAGCTTTGGCCAGAACGTACATGCCTTTCTTTGCGTCTTTGTCTTTGCTCGAGGCGCCCTTGGCTTGCACGTTCTTGTAGACAACGACGACCGAAGCGGTTTCGCCTTTGCGCACCAGGCAGCCCTGTTTCTGCCACTGGCAATACGTGCCCCAAGTGCTGCTCCCGAAACCTTTCACCATGGCATCCACCCAAAGCGAGAGCACGTTGATTCCTCGGTAGTGGTTCTTCGTGTCGACGTTCTCGGGGTTCTCCAGACTCACGCCGGCGGAGTGCCATGGCATCGTGAGTTCTCCCGCACCGTCCTCGATGCACTTGATGATTTTACTCGTGATTCGGTCGTGAACGTCTACGTGTGTCTTCTGGGTAATTTTCTTAGTCATATCGTCTAGCACTCCAATTCGGTTTCCACCACCGGCCCCCCGGCCTGGGGGGTGGGGGCTCACCAAAAGCCGAGGTGTTGACGCTCCCGAGTGGGCTGTTGAGAGGTTGTTGCGCTGCTTGCAGTGCCGAGCGCAGCGAGGGGACAAGAACCAACCAAGAGACCAGGAGGGCGCGGCACGTGAGCTAAGCGAACGAGCTGAGGCGGTGTGCCCCTACACACCAGGACGGGCGGAGCCCTTTTCGTTGCCTCGAGGCAACAACCTGCAAGCCCAGGACGCCATACTGAGGCGATGAATCACGAAGCAAGAGAGCGCGCGGAAGTTGCACTGACTGCGCTGCGAGCGTGCTGGACGATCATTAGCGCCCAGTATCGCGATGCCGTTTCGGGGTCACCGTGCATTGAGTGTCAGAAGTGCCGGATTGAAACCTGTGCAATCCCCGGGGGTTACAACGGCAGTTCGGTGATTCCTTAGCAGTTCCGTAGAGTTGAAGTGATTTGCCGATTCGGCTCCAGATCGGCGGGACTTGAGCTAGGAAAATCACCTAGGAGGCCCTCTTAGTGCCCACGAAGCTGGTTAGCGATGACTTTCGGGCCGAGGATGAGCGATAGACGTGATGAAATCACCTAGGCTCACAATTCAATCTAAGCCTCGAACTTCATAAGGGAAACCCAAAAATGAGACAGTGAAGTGCTGAGAAACATTAGGATTTCAATCCGGCACTTCTGACACCGATCGGCCGGCTACCCCCTATTCGAGAATTCCCGCATCTAGTGCAACCTCGCGACATTGGTGGAGCCTCCGCTCCGCCCGACGCATGTCGATACGCAGTCGAAGAATCAGAAAGAAAAATACCGTAAAGAGCAACACGCTGAGCCAGAATGCTGCTCGCATACTTGGGTCCAAGGTTGGCACGGTGTCATTCGACGGGTGGTTGGACTTCCACAATTTCGTGCTGGTGTAGACAAGTGGAATGTTAATCATGGCGAAGACGCCCAGCCCGCTGGCTAGTCGTTCTGAGCCTGGACCACCGTATTTCCGAACGAGCTGGTACGCGATCATGGTCATCCAGAGCAGAAGAGCAGAAGTGTTGTGAGCATCCCAGACCCACCATTTGTTCCAGGCTGGCTTGGCCCACAGGACACCAGTAACCATCACAATTGTTCCAAACATCACCGCGACTTCGGCGGCAGCGAATGCGGCATCATCCCAATCGTCCTCACGTCCGCGCAGGTACTTGAGACTAGCGATGCCGCAGCAGATCGTGGAGGCGAAAAGCATGAACGCACAAGGCACATGGTAGTAGAAGATCTTCTGATTGAAATACAGCGGTCCCGCTGAGAGCGGGGTTTGATAGAAGATCAACCAGAGCGTGTAGCCGAAGCCCAAAGCGCATGCCATGGCGGCGCCAATATAGAGGCCAACTGAGAATTTCCTTGTCATACTCTTTCCCGTTGCGACTGCTGCATATCCGGACGAAGCTAGTAATGCGCAGTGTTGCTAGTGCTCCGTCTGGCTTGCACAACATGAGTCGGCACCGTCGAATTCCGCTGGGCCGTCCTTTTGTTTTGCGAAAACAAAGTGCATGCCATTGCGAGGCGAAATACGGTAAGCACTCGCCAATCCACACATTGCAAAGTCGGCAAAACTCTGAGCGACATCCCACGACGGGCCTAGCCGCCGAAAGCGCGGACCACATCCATTTCGCTACGCCTCACCAGCCTCAATCGAGGTTATCGATCTGCACTTATGAGACCCAGCCCGCGCCTAGTTCTCCACGGATTCGACGAACTCCAGGGCGCGTTTTGGGGTGACTCCGGTTGCTTCGCTCAGATCGGGGTACCACGCCCAATCGTGTAAAAACCTACGGTAAGAGATTTGTCAACGGAATAGTTCTTATGAAACGTTAGCGATCTCAGGTGGATGTGAGATCGCGTGGCCTACGGGGCCAGAGCATACGCTCGGCATTGTCGATCGAAATCTGCATCTGCGATTTCCGATGGTTACGACCAGGCTCCAGCCCTTAGCGTAGGTTTTCGCAGAGATGTGCGTGGGCCCCCAACTTACAGTCCCCTTCCACGGGAAAAGACGACTAGCGCGCTGCAGGAAGGGCGCTCCGAGGCAGCGCATAAGAAGAAGATTGCAACGGCATACCGAAAGTTTGGAACAATGCGGGCTGCAGCGGAGCATCTAGGGATGCCGAAATCGACGTTTGCAGACCTTTGCAAAAAGTACGCGGTCCGACGCACACCGCGAACGGCGAAGCGCTAGCTACGGGGGCCACGCCCAATCGTGTCAAAAGGTACGGTAAGAGCTGATTTTCGGCCACAACCATCATACCCTTACTTTCGTACTAGCGCCGCATACGCGGCACCCCTCCCCCAGGTGCCCAGCGCCCACCGCTCAGAGATTTACTGAATTTCTCAGAGAAGCCACGACTGGTTGTGCAAACGATTTGGTCACACCGAGAGCGAACTATACAATTGCCGTTCACCTAACAAGGACGGCTACGAATGAGCAAAGACAGGGAGCATTTCGACGACTATCGAGAGCAGACTAGGATCAAGCACGAGATTCTCACAAAATACTTCACACCATACTTCTTGATCCGGGCAAAGGCGCCAGGTGAAAACTTGGTCTACATTGATGGTTTTGCCGGCGCAGGTACCTATCAGACAGATGACGGCGCAGAACACGGATCACCTCTCCGAGCTCTTTCTGCTTTTGCGGATTTTAAGCCGAGCGTCGCAAAGAAGATGTTTGCGATCTTCGTCGAAAAGGACAAAGTGCTTTTCAAGCGACTTGACGCTGCAGTGGCGGAGCATTTCAAAACGCTAGATGGACTCCGTCCCCCAGCGGTCGTCTGCGGGGCGTTCGATGAACACGTAACGGGCCTTCTGGACCGCATTAAACTCAAGAAGACTCGGCTTGCACCATCATTCTTGTTTGCCGACCCGTGTGGCGTTGATGGCCTCTGTTTTGCGACCTTGACTAGGTACCTCCGCGACGGTGATGGCGAGGCACTGTTGTTCTTCAACTACTCCGGGGTCAATCGTATTGCTGGCTTACCCTTCAAGCCTGGCAAAACGCTCTCTAAGCTTCTAGGAGATGACGACACGGCGGAAGAATTAGCTAAGCTAGTAAAGGGAGGAACGCCCGAGGAGCGAGAGAACGCTATCGTCTCCTGCTATCTCAGTGCGCTTACCACCGCTGTGCCAGACCTCTACTGCACAGCTTTCCGCGTTGAACACGAAGACAAGAAAGCCACATCTCACTATCTGATTCATCTCTCGAGAGACGCACGGGGGTTTCGCATAATGAAAGAAGTAATGTGGAAACTCGGAGACACAGACGGCGGTAGCGGTGGCCTGGCGCTAGAACAGGCTTCGACAGCTGTTGGTGCTCCTCTCTTCCGCCCCGAGTGGGACCAGCTAAAAGAGAGCATTCTCGCAACGCTCACAAAGGGGCAGCGCGATGTGGATTACTTCTACACGGCCCTTAGTGAGAATCGCGGCAATCGTCTATGCGCTCCAGCATACAAGCAGGCCTTGCTAGAGCTTGAGAGCGAAGAGAGAATCCTTGTGAGGAACAGGTTTGGAGTTCCTACAACCGCGAACACTCGAATGAAGCGCCTGGGCGCTCCGACACTAGGGAAGGGGCATTGCGTTGCCCTAACTCCCTGATTGCCAGGGAGCAAGCGCCTTGCGCAACTCAGAACAGTTCGGATTGCCGAACAGGAGGGACCGGCACTGGCATGGCGTCATACACCTCACCGTCCAGCAACCGCCCGGCCTCCTTCTTGCGTACGCCACCCCACTGCTTGAAGAAAAACGGAACACCTTCGCTTGCGCATTTGCCTCTTATATCTCTAACCCACCCCGACATTAGTGGGCGGGCACCGGGGCCCGATTCGCCGCCAACAATGACCCATCCAATACCAGCGACATCCAGCGAAGGAAGCGCCTCAAGAAGGGGCTCCAAAGAGAGAAAGCGCACAGCTGCGGGGACATCCCGAAGGGCGTCAACGCGATGTAAATAGGCCTCAGACTCAACCGACACCCCCATCCACACATTGGGAGGCCAATCCAGGCTAGGTGACAGCTCGAGAAGGCGACGGGAGCGCTTGGTGAGAATCTGAAACGTATGCCGCTCTGCCTGTCGCATCACATCAAACACTTGCTTGATGTAGGCGAGGGGCACGTCCTCATGGAAGAGATCAGACATTGAGTTAACAAAGACGAGTCGAGGCCTGCGCCAGCGAAGTGGTTCACCGAGGGAGGAAGCTACTAGCTGGACTTTACCGGTCCAGAGAGGCCCATTCTTGCCAAGGCGAGTGAGGCCTTCGTACGCACCACCGGGCCCACTGAAACGATGCGCCAAGCGCTCTGCATAACAGTGCTCACAGCCAGGAGAAACTCTGCGGCATCCTCGAACAGGGTTCCACGTTGACTCTGTCCACTCGATTGTTGAGTTTGTGCTCATAGCTAAGTCCTCTATATCTATTGCCCTGCCGAACTATACAAGTGTTCAGGTGTCAGTGTAAGTCCACGTTAGGCTGCCACGACAACTAAGTCGAGACATTTGAGCCTGTTTGCGGAATAAATGCGCATTCTTCTCCGTTCCGTATCGGCATTTGTCCAACCAGTGTCCCAATTGACACACATCCATCGTTGTAAGTGCCTGTCTCTGCGTACTTTTCACACTAAGTTGACATAAGATATATTACGCGACCCGATTAGTACCTAGGGTTTTGACCTAGGAACAATCCGCCAATTTGCCCGCTCAGTCTTACTCGGGAAAGATTAGTTAGATTTCGTGTAAATGATTACATCAGGAGAGAGATCTCGGGCTCAAGGAGGTAGTCACCTCCTACGATTTCTCCCACCACTCTGCTTCGCAACGAGGCACGAGTCGAATACCGTTTCCATTGTTTGGAGAATTTGTCGACACCTTCTTTCAAGGCCTGTGCCTTCTTGACTAAACTCACACCCATTGCCTCCTCGTAGTCAGGGCCACGTGCCCCTGTGGGCGCATCGAGTGCGGTTGCAACCGACGTTACCACCCATTCTTGCACCATTGTTTGGTATTGAATTTTGACCAGGTCCCCAGCCTTCGTTATTCCGCCCATGAAAGCCTCCTCGACATCCGCTCGAGTTCCTCCACTCGCCGCCACGCAACCAGCGTTGAGTGACGCTTGGACCAGTTCGCGTTTGACCAGGTCTGTCAGCGTCGCTGAAGCCATCTCTCGCACCACCTCGCCGCCTGCCACCGTTGCGCCAGCAATTAGTCCAGCGCGGAGTGCGTAGTCCAAGCTTCCTGTTGTTTCATACGCTAGCCAGGCTGCATAGGCCGCAGCGCCAGCCGGTCCTCCATAGGTCGTTACTGCAACCGTAGCTATTTGGTTAAGCAGTGAGGACTCCGTGAGAGCGGTCGCCAAGTCATCCTTGGTATCCCGCACAGGCTCGGTTGCGAGATGCCACATGGCATCAAGCACTTTCCCCTCTCGCAGCTTTTTCTCGGTCTCACTCAGGGTTTGCTGGGCAGAGTCTAGTTGCACCTGGACAAACTTGGTTGCCGCCTTGACTGCTTCATCGACGTCCTCACGAGCGCTTGTGAGCTCCCTGGCAGTATCTTCTTTGATGCGAGTGGCTGCGTCATCAAGCTTCTTCTTCTGACGAGTAAGCTCGTCGGAGATGTCATCGTTAACTCTCGTAAGCTCGCGATCGAGTTCCTCTTTCAGGTTTGTAGCCTCCCGGTCAAGTGAGCCTTTGGCCCGGGTCGCTTCACGGTCCAAATCCTCCTTGGCTCTGGTGATCTGCGTTGCTAGATCCTCTTTCATTGCTGTTGCCGCTCGATCCAGATTCTCCTTGCCTCTCTGGAGCTTACGATCGACATCCTCGGCCATCCAGACCATTTCCGTTTCGAAAGCGTCGATGGCCTTGTTCACCTCAAGAGCAAGCGGGCCGCTCGATGTCGCTAGATTAGCCCTGAGATTTTCCAGAGTCGTTGAGCTGATGGTGGTCAGTTCCTTTGTGACAGACAAAAGAAGCTCTTCAAGAAGCTTGCCTGCGCCTGGAATTATAACTGGAATTAGATCTGGTGGAATTGGAATTAGATCTGGTGGAATTGGAATTAGATCTGGTGGAATTGGAATTGGAAGTCGCCTTATGATCTCTCCCCAAACGTCATTTCTTGCTTTGATGCTCATGCGTGGAATTCTAGCGCACAAGTTGGCAATCCTGTATCACGGCTATGCACTGGGGAAGCTACCAGCCTCGTCCTACCTTGGCGCAATGAGCAGTTCAGAGATTGTCGTAGACACTAGGAAACCTTCACTGCCACAACATATTTGCCTAGGTCGCCCTGGGCCTCAATATGCTCCCAGATGGTCAGCATCTGGTCGCGTGGTAACACTACACAATTGTCTGACCAAGTTGCGTCCTTGCCCTCGTGGAGAAAGATGCCCCTTGCACCAAACTCCTTGAGAAAGATACCCGGTCTCTTCTCCTTCGTAACAGTGTCTTTCTTGGTCTCCATTCGAGTCGCAGCGGCCTCATACGACCTCCCTTTCTCAATAGGGGTTGTTTCCTTATACCAGCAAGAACAGTTCACGTAGATGCCACCGGATGCGAATGTCAATGCGCCTTCTGTGGAACCATTTTTTGCAACTGAGATAACGTATTTCATGTCGTCCTCCAGAGAGCTAGTCTGACCTTCTTGTTGTGTTGGGTGATTGGAGAGCAAAAAGTATAGGTGACGTAGGTGTTATTATTAGGAACCCTGTCGGCGATCACCGTCATAGGTCGAACGCGCAGGTCTACGGTATCATGGGTCGATCAAGTTTTCGTCGGGTGGCCCAGGGAGGTTCTCCTCCCTGGGCTCCCACAGATCCGGACGTGCGGGACTACCGCATCCGGCTCCTCAGTCTACGGACTCGCTGCGCGTGGAATGAGTCGGTGAACGATGCGAGGCAAAGGCAGCGGATAGCGGTAGTCCGCGTCACATAACCAACATTACCCGACGCTGCACTAGGTGTTACCCCTAGGAACCCTGCCGAGGCGGCGGCACCGGAAAAACTCAGCAAAACTCGCAAAACTGGGAATCGAGCCCTAACGGTGAAAGGCGCTTGAATCAGCTACAAGAACTAATCGGAGGCCTCCTTCTTAGGCTTGTCAAAGAAGATAAAGGGGCTATCGCCCTTCCCTCTATGCTTGTCTAAATCAACAAAACCAGCGGCGTTCTTGCTACCCCCGCGCTTCCGGAGTTTAGAGGGGCGAGACTGAGGATGCAGTGCTGTGCTCACAAGGGCAATCTGACAGACCGGCGATTCCTCCGACACTGAGCAGTCGTAGGCGCCGGCATACTTCGCGTCAGCGACGGACAACTCAATGACACCTGCTGGAAGCTCAACGCTAGTCGGTGTCACAAACATTTGGTTGCCAATCCGCAGCTCGAGGCCCTCGACAAGTACCCCATCGGCCTTCGCTAGGATCCCCACGGAAAGTCTCGATGGAGCCGCAGGAACTTCTGGGCGAGGTGCAGCCTCTGAGGATGAGGGAACCTCGACTGCCAAACCGTGTTCTGCTATCACCACAGGCGCCTCTACATTACCCTTCCTAGTAACAGAGTCCCCTCCCCTACCCGCTAGCACGTAGTAGCCAGCGCCACCTAGGACGGCCAAGAAGAGCGCCAAAGGTGCCACGTAGCCGCTGACAGGAGTGCGACGAACATTCTCTGTTGCGAGGTTCGTCAGCTGCGAACTCGCAGCCGGCGTATGACTAACGACCGGCGTCGCTTGGCCTGCAGCCAGTGCTGTCGGGCTGCAGGCCTGGGTTGCAGTCAACACGATCGGCGTGGGTTGAACGAGCAGAAAAGGCGTTTCGTCGAGAGCATCACTGGTTGCAATCCATGCCTTAAGTGCCGCCTCTGTCGGAATGCTAACTAGTGCCTTTGTATCGGGAATCGTACCCGCCATGGCGTCGACAAATGCGGTTAGTGAAGGGAAGCGATGCGCGGGGTCCTGAGACATGGCTCGCGTCACTGCCGCCACAAAACCAGGCGGAACCTCGGTAATTTTCGGAGCGTCTGCGAACGACAGATATTTACCGGCAATGATGCGCTCCATGATCAGAACCATCAAATCTGCGCTGGCAATCTTGCTGCGCTCCTCTCCTGGCAGAGTACCGGGGCGCAGATGCGTCAGCATTGCATAGAAGCAAGCAGCGAACGACCATTGGTCGCTGGCTGGAATCGGCTTAGTTTGACACTGCTCCGGCGGACAGAAACCAGGCGTTCCGATTATGAAGCCCGCTGCAGTCAGCTTGGAGCCCTCGACCCGAGCAATTCCAAAGTCCACAACCATCGCCTTGCCCGTCGTTGGCTCGACCATGATGTTCGCGGGCTTAAGGTCGCGGTGGATTAACCCTGCCGCGTGTACTGCGTCGATGGCAGAAGCAACCTGCCGCGCCATATGAAAAACAGCTTCCCACCCGCCGATCGCGAGCAAGCGAGGGAACGCTCGATCGAACCGGTCACCGGCTGCCTTCTCCATTACGAGAAACGGAATCCCCTCGTGGGTGTCGTTCGCGTAGATATAGGGAATGGCCTCGTGGTCTAGACGGTGAAGAGATTCACATTCTGTTCGGAAGCGTTGGCGAAGCGCCTCCTTTGCCTTCTTACTCGCATCCTCACCGAAGACGACGATCTTGAGAACTAGTTCCTTGAGCTCCGGCCGGTGGATGTGCTCTGCGGAGTACACTGCGCCCATGCCGCCCTTCCCGAGCTTCGCGGTGATGCGATAATTATCACCGACGATGGTTCCCTCAGAAAGATTCTCAGGGTTGAAGGCTTGCGCACTACGAAGTATGCGCAGCATTGTCTCGACATCAGGACACCGCTCTTCGGGGTTGAATCGCACGGCGGAATACAACACCTGCGAGATGGCTGCAGTGACCCCTGCCCTCTTGCCGTCGCGGGTTTCATGCAGAACCCCAAGCTCCCGCCCCTCTGCATATCTCTGCAGGTAGTCACCTGCTGCCAGCGGGTGCCGGCCAAGAATCATCTGATAGGCGATAAGCCCGATAGCAAATACATCGCAAGCTGGACCAGCCGCATCCGGGATAGGTTTGTGTAGCTCTGGCGGCATGTACTGCTGGGCGCCTCGCGGCAGAGCCTTGGAGATCGTGGCATAGACCTCGCTATTGGCCTTCGCAACGCCAAAATCGAGAATTCGAACCTTCGGTTCCCCCTTGCTACTCCTCTCAATAAAAATGTTGTCAGGCTTCAAGTCACCATGAATCACACCTTCGGCGTGCGCAAGACTCATCGCTTCTAAGATTTGTTCTAATATTGGAAGAGCATCGACGCCCGGCATTCCTTCGGGGTATTTCTCCTCGAGAAAATCGCCGAGATGCTCGCCGTCGAACTCCTCCATCACATAGAAGGCGATCCCATCGCAGGTGCCGCTATGAACAACATGGGTAAAGCTGTCACTCGGGAGCCCGCGTGTAAGCGCGGCTTCTCTCAGCAGTGCATCGATGTATGCTGGAGATTCACTGAACTCTGCAGGTAGTAGCTTCACAAGAAAGCGCGCAGTGGGAAGCTGAGTGTGGCTAGCGCGCCAAATCTCACTCATGCCGCCACTGCTAAACTGGCTTTCGAGCTTGTAGAAGTGGTCAAGCACGACACCGGTCAAATCGTGCCGCGTGCGCTTTTGGAGACTACTTCACCGTTGGATTGAAGTAAGCCAGGGCATCCAAGTCGGTGGGCAGCCCATTCTCAGTTCCAACAATGGCAACCACGCCAGCCGAGCTAATGGTGATCAGCGTGCAACCAACCAGGTCATTGGCGCCGTCCGGACCTTCGCCAGTTTGGGTGATTGCGTAGAGGGTGTCGCCAATAAAGGTCATCGCTTTGATGCGCCCAAAGGCTTCTGCGTATGAGAAGCCAAGGTCGGTTCGCACGAGGCTATCGGGATCGAGACTAACGAAGTTTCCTGCGCTGATGTCGAAGTCCTGAAAGATAAGAAGGCCCGCCGAGTTTGCCGCCAGGGCACCGTTGTTTTCATACTGCTCTTCTGCCACCAAGAATGCACGTGGCGAACCCGCGACGGCCTCGTAGAGCCCTTCGTTGTTCATGCCTCCGTAGATGCGTCCGTCTGGCGTGATTGCCATATCCGAGGCAAAGCTGTAGTTCACGTCGTCAAGAACAGTGACGCCGCCGGTAACCAAGTCGTAGCTCACAAGGCCTTGGCCGTTGTCGGAGAGGCTGATAAGCGTTCCGGAGGCGTCGAAGGCAATGGCCGAAGTTCGATCGGTTGTGGGGCCAATATGCGATGCCGCTCCTGTGGTGGGATTGATGCCGTACATCTGGGGGCTGCCGCTTAACGCATTGTCAATTGCAATGAGAACTCGCTCGACCGTGACATCACTCGAATCCGATAGTGTTCCGCTTGTCGCCGTAAGCGTTGCGTCGCCAATGGTTGTTCCGCTCGCAAGGCCCGTGGCACCGATGGAAACGGTAGAGGCATCAGAAGATGTCCAAGTCACGGAGTTCGTCATGTCCTGAAGCGTAAAATCGGAGAAGACACCGGTTGCCGTAAACTGCACTGGTACGAACGTGTTAAGGGCAATTGAGTCTGACTCGATGAAGAGCGAAGCGAGGGTCGCGGTGGTTACAGTTACGGTGGCCGAAGCGCTAACTTCACCGCTGGTTGCCGTGATTGCTGCGCTTCCCGCTGTTGTACTTGTGACAACTCCTGCGCTGCTCACTGTCGCGACCTCTTCATCCGAAGAACTCCAAGTCACGGTGCTGCTGATGTCGCGCGTAGTGGTGTCAGAGAAGGTACCTGTGGCTACGAAGGCTTGAGTGGTGCCTGCCGCAATGCTCGGATTGCCCGGCGTTAGGACCACCGACTCGAGAACCGAATCTGCGACCGTCACCGTAGCACTAGTGCTTACATCGCCAGAGCTAAGAGAAATTCGCACACTGCCAGTGGCAACGGCCGAGGCTAGACCGTTTTGATCGACCGTGGCAACCGCCGTATCAGACGACTCCCAGATCGCGTCCGCAAGCAAGCTTGCCTTGGTGCCATCGCGAAGCGTTGCCATGGCGGTGAACTGCTGCGTCGTTCCGGAGACGATCATGGCTGTGCCCGGCGTTAGCTCAAGTGATTCCAGCTCGGGCTGCGTGTCGCCATCGCCGCAGGAGGCAACAACAAAGAACGAGAGTAGCGCCAACGCGAGTACCCTCTTTGATAAGAACGTTACGGATCGAAGCATCTTGAGCCCCTTTGGCATATTGGTCGTTGGCACAACCGGAGCGCGCCCCAGAAGCGGGGATGTCAACACTCGGCATTGCAGTTCGTGAGCACGTAACTCGGCCAAGACAGGAATTTCTTTAGCAATGAACGATGGCGTCTCGGCGCATCAAACCTGCTCTGCGATTCTTGGCTGGCTAGGGCACGCGTGCGCGAACTTTTGACGCGAGAATCTGCTTGGTAAGCGCTTCGTACTTCTCAAGTAGTTTGGCGTGCTCTTCTGCCGCGGCCGGACTCACAAAGCCGCTGTGCAGCCCCTGCAGAGTGCCATCGCGATTGACGAAGAAGGTCATTGGAAACCCTTCGGTGTTTTCCAATTGTTCAAAGATGACCTCGAGATCATCAACATCTCGCGTCGAGGACTCCCAGGTGATTCCATATTTATCCTCGAAGAGTTCGACTTGTTTCTTTACTAGCTCTGCATCGTCAGATGGCTCAAAGGCGATCGAATACACAACCAAACCTTGATCCTTATAGCGCGCGTACAAGTCGACAAGGACGGGCATTAGGTCCATACAGGTGGAACACCAGGTTCCGTAGAAATCGAGAATGACGGGCCGGCCCTTTAGCGCGTCCAATTCAGAGAGGCTCAATTTTGTAAGGCCCGGCTTGAGGCGAATTGTGTGGAGTTCGCCTAACGTTGGCTCTTTACCGCGCCACCCCGTCATCTCGTAGTGCCAAAACTTGTGATAGTGCCAAACGCCTTCAAGCGTTTTGCCATCGGCTGCAACCTCGAGTTGGACGTTGTAGGCGTGCTGGCCATCAAAGGTTGAAAGCTGGACGGTATCGCCCGAAACGCGGCCATCGAGGTAGCGCACGTCGCCAATATTCGTTGGCACGATCCAACCTTGCACGGTGCCATCTTCGTGTTGAACAAATTCGGCTTTGCCTGGACCTACGCCTTTGATGTCGAGCACCCACTTGCCGCTCACATCCACAGCCGGCTCCTCGGTGCGAAGGTAGCGATACGCAGAGCCCGATCCTTTTACGGCGACGCCTACGACCGAAAGAGTATTGCCAGGGTAGTACTCACTGAGGCTCCACTCTCCAACCGGTTCGGTTTCCTTTGTGAAATCGAGAACCAGCTTCGATCCAAAGACCGAGAAATCCACGACGCACTTCACACCCTCGCAGGTCATGGTCCGAGAAATTCGCTCGGCGCCATTTGCCACCGTTGCGATGCTTGAAGGTTGCAGCGGTAGGTGAACCTCCAGCATGAAAGGCACGTTGCCGGCCTCTGCCTCGATCTCGATGCGATACCAAGAGGAGGTGGGTTGTGTGGCAGAGCCAGCCGTCCCGTTGGCGCTCGTTGCGACCGGCGGCGGCGCAGGCTCTTCGTTCTCCTCCTTCTTTTTGCCACAGGAAAGCAACAATGCGAGTGCGAACGGAGCCAGAAACAACAAGCGGCATTGCATGACGTAAGTCTAGCGCATTCAGGCCACAATGGCCGAGTACCTCAGATTGGGCGGAAAGCTGCTCACAGCACCTGCGAGGACGATTTCGCCGTGACAAGTGCATCCAGCCAACGCTCTATCGCTACAATTTGGACTTGGCTGTTGTTGAGAACTCGAGGAGTTGGGGGGCGAATGCAATCGGCGGCTTCGTACCCGCGACGTTAGTCTCGATCCATTGCATTAGCGTGGCATCTATTATTTTTGCGGGACCACTGTCCTTTGCGCGGCCATCGGGAATCAGTCTTGTACTTCTGAGTATGGTGATTCTCCAAGTTGCCGTTGGCCTGGGAACCCGCTTCCGAATTGCGATTGTCTTTCCCTCGTACATCGCAGCCGTCGTCTTAGCGCCGGTGTGTATGTCGATCGCCAAAGAGCTAAGTGCGCGCTCCGAGACGCTGCCAGTTCTGCCTACCGTGATTGCGACAATAGGCCTTAGCTCCGTGCTCTCGGGAGTCTTCTTACTCGTCTTAAGTCGCCTTAAGCAAAGCCGTGCAATCCGCTTTGTCCCCTATCCAATCATCGGCGGTTTTCTCGCGAGTGCCGGTTGGCTCTTGACCAAGAGTGGCATCGCAATCATGTCGGATTTGCCAGTGCGTTTGGACACTCTCGACAGCTTGATGCAATTTGATGTGCTCTTACGTGTGGCACCAGGTGTCGCATTCGCACTCACGCTTATCTACCTTCAATCGCGAACCCGTCACTTCCTTCTCCTGCCCATCCTCTCGATTGCTGGCATTGCAATCGCCCACGCCGTCGTCGTCGCAACCTCGGTGACCTTGCCAGAGGCTCGCGAATCAAGCTGGTTTATGGCTTCGTACAGTGCCGAGCGCGGCGACTTGGGCCCGTTCTTCTTTGCAAGTGATATTCAGTGGGATGTGGTTTCGTCGCATCTTCTCTCGCTTGCCCCCATCGCATTCATCACGGCGATTGTCGTAGTCATGCACTCCACAGCGCTCGAAGTGCTGCTTGAAGACGAAGCCGATCTAGACAGCGAACTACGTGCCGTCGGCTGGGGCAATGTTGTCATTGGCATGCTGGGAGGTGTCGTTGGAATCGAGTCCTCGGGAAACACCGAGCTTGCCAAGCAGGCGGGTGCAAGCAACTGGCGGTCGTCGGTTTTCGCGGCAGCGACGCTGGGGTTATTCTTAATTTTCGGCCACAAGCTCGTGCCGATGCTACCAACCCTGGTCGTCGGCGGGCTTAGCCTCTCGATCGGGATTCGCTTTCTTAAAGAATGGCTCTACGACGCGCACAAGCGCTTGGCTCCCCTCGACTACTGGACCATCGTCGTCATCCTTATCACCGTCGCCGCGATGAGTTTCCTAAGTGGGATGATTCTGGGATTCCTGATTACCAGCGTGCTCTTTGTGGTGCGCTACAGTCGGCTCGAGGTTGTGAAGCACTCGCTCTCGGGCGCCGAGAAGCGCAGCAACGTCGAGCGCCCAGCATCGGAGTTTGAGCTCCTTAAGCGCTATGGATCGCGCATCCGTGTTCTTGAATTGCAGGGCTATATTTTCTTTGGAACAGCGCACACAGTGTACGAGGAGGTCAAACGCAGCCAAGATACCGAAAAACACGGCGCGCTCGACTACCTAATTCTCGACATGCGAAGTGTGGCGGGCATGGACTCGTCGGCAACCACTGCGTTTGGAAAACTTAAGAAGGTATTAGAGCAAAAAGAAGGCATGTTGCTCTTTGCCAGTCTAGATGCCCAAATCGAACAACTCTTACGACAGAGCCACGTTATCGACGCCGACAATCAGGTCTTCGACGATATGGATCGTGGCATCGAGTGGTGCGAGGAGCGGGTCTTGCACGAGTGGGATCTAAACCGCGATCGTCAATCGAGCATCGAAGGTCAACTCGCCTGCTTTCTGAGTCCCGAGCAGTGCGAAGTCTTCTTCGACTACCTAGTGCGTACCGAAGCTGTTGCGGGGACTGAGCTTGCCAAGCAGGGCGAGGACAGTGACACCATGTTCTTTCTTGCTGAGGGACAAGTGAGTGTGATCGGAGAGCTTGTGGGTGGAGGAACCGTTCGCTATCGCACCTTCACCCAAGGCACCATCATCGGCGAACTTGGGCTCTACACAAGCCGGCCGCGAAGTGCCTCACTGCGCGCCGACGAGTCGAGCTTGGTCTTTGAGTTGCGCCGCGTAGACTTTGACAGGTTGCGACACAATGCTCCACGAGTGGCACTTGCACTGCACGAGTACGTGGTGACCGTCCTGGCGAAGAGAATGCGCCGCCTCGACTTCGAGATTCGCGAGCTATTGCGCTAGCTGCAGTTCGCTTGGCGAGACGCTACGGCGCGAATCGGCGAAACTGAATGACCTGAGCAGAAGACGGGCCCATCTGCGGAGAGCGTTATTTCATCGCCAAGAGAAGTCCCAGTGCTGTCGAATTCGCGAAAGTAGATCTCGGAACGTCCGGTTCGGCTGTCTTGTCAAACAATTTCGTAGGCCTCGCCATTCCACAGAAGCTGCACATCACAACCGTAGCGCTTGCGGCGAGAAAGAGCCAATGCTCGGCAGCCCGAGAGTCCCCCGATACGGCGAACGCATCTAGGCACAGAATCAACGCCGCTTCGGCGTTCGAATCCCGTAGACTTATGACTCGAATGGAAGTGCGAGAAGTTTTTTCGATAGCCCCCACCCATGCTCGCGTCGCTCCATTGGTGGCCCTTGCTCTTGTAACAGCGGGCGCTGTTGCCTGCGGTCGCATTGGGTTCGACGGCTCGTCCCCACAGGACCTCGTTGACGCGGACAGATCAACGACCGATGCGGACACGCTCGATGCAAGCGGCTACGAGACCGGCTTTGATACCTTCGATGATTGGACAATCTCGGGCGATCCAATGTGGGAGTGTGGCGAGCAAACCGACGATGCCTTTGGGCCCGCAACCGGGACCTCCGACAATTCAGTTTGCGGCACAGGAATCAACAAGAACTACAATGCGACCAACGCAGTTGGGTTTCTCACATCGCCCTCGCTCTCGCTCTCGGGCCTAGCGCGCCCGCAGTTTAGCTTCTGGATGGATCTCGAAGCCGAACTGAACACCTGTGGTGGAGACTTCACTTGCGACGGCGCCTACATCGCGCTGAGTGTGAATGGATCAGAGTTTTTCCCAGTGCGTTTCGGAGACCAAGGCCTACGTGGCTTGCTCCCAAACGCTATCGCGATTGGACCGGGCGGAAACCCAGGTTGGGCAGAATCGCAACCCGCAGGAGATTGGGCCGAGGTTACGCTTGACCTTCTCACCCTTGACACCACTGGCCTCGACACAATTGGCGCAGACGATACGCTGCAATTTCGCTTTGCCTTTGTCGCCGATTCAAGCGTTGGTGACTTGCCGGGTTGGTACATTGATGACGTTCGACTTTTTGATGCGCCTATCGTTACGCCGCGGTCGGTGCCCTACCTTGAAGACTTTGAATCGCCCGACGGCTGGGTCACAAGTGGCGGAGGCGACATTTGGGAAATTGGAACGCTCTTAAAAGGCTCGCCTGGCCCTGAAAATGCCATTTCGGGTTCAAGCCTCGCTGCTACCGGAGTTAATCGAAGCTACGAACTTTCCCCAAATGGCCCTCGGGACACGCAGAGCTTCCTAACGAGCCCGCCCATCAGCCTTGCCGCCACATCTGCGCCACATCTAACGTTCTGGATGGATCTCGATACTCAGCTTAATGAAGATGGCGGGCACATCGCCCTATCGGTAAACGGCGCCCCATTCGCACCAATCGTCGCAGGTGACGCAGGCCTAACCGGCTTCAACTATACAAATGACGGCAGTCTTGCTGCGACCAACTGGCCTGCGACCGACGGCTGGACAGGGCTAGTGCCGGCCGCCGATTGGGTCCGCATCGATGTGAGCCTTTTCGAGCTCACAAGCCCAGGCCTCGGGGCAATCGCAGCCGGCGACTCAATCGAGATTCGCTTTGGCTTTCTCGCAGGGCGAAACAGCTCATTGCGGTCTGGCTGGTACATCGACGATGTCGAAGTAGCCGACCTTTAGCTGTCTATCAGCGATTGCAAGCGAGTCATCGCTGCGAAACGCTATCGCGGGTCGACGACTCGGCCTACAAATAGGATAGCGCCGCTCTTGGTATCTTCGATCGTAAAGAGGAATGGATGGTTGGCGACAAATGCCATTGGGGGCGCAGGAGCTCCGCCTCTGGTCGCCATCACAACAGCTGTGGCTGCAGCTGCTTCGGTTCCGCTCTCGTCAACTTTGACAAAGGCTTTGTGAAACGCGCCCGAGATGTAGAGCTTGTCGGCGTCCTTCTCTGGATTTGCCATTTTCGTGAAGTCGGCACCTCGGGGATCAAAAGGAAGCGTCATACCAAGCTTGAGAAGAGCATCTTTAAGCGCCAGCTCGGCACCTGCAATTTCAAAGGCAGGCAATGCCAAGCTCACCTTCTGGCTTCCACCGCTAAGTTGCTGCGCCCATCCTTTATACGCACAAGCCATGGCGCTAAGAAGGCCGTGGCTTCTCTCAAGTGTTGCGATCGTTCTTTGGAGCGGGCCGAGTTGCTCTAACCTTCGGTCCTAGCCGACAACGACATCCCGGATAAGCGCAACGAGCTTTGGCGTCCCCAACTCGGCGATGGCATGAGCTTGGCCATGTGCATCTTGGTGGCCATCGGCATGCCGGTTGTCGTTCTTCAACTCAAGTCGCTTGCAATCGCAATCGTTGCATCGGTCTTGTGGGTTTTCCTATCCATCACATGGCTCACAAGAAAGCACACACCGCTGTGGTACCGCACAAGCGCGCTCGTGCTCACAGGCTATGTGGTCATGATAAGCGGCTACCTTGTTGCGGGCGCTCTTATCGGGCCAACTCCCTCGCGTTGTAGAGGTCGATTCAATTCTGCAGGGCGTCATGCGATCCTTGACGCGAGTACTGCCAGAAGACATCAAACTGCGCTCGCAACTAGCGAGCGGGTTGCGCGTCTTTATTGACCCATCACAGCTCCATCGGTTATCAACCGGTTCCGAGACGAGTCCCCCGATAAGTGTGCTCTGGCTACTTGGCAGAGGAGTTGGTGCGCCGAGAAATCTACAAGGGCGAGCTCCAGTTCCTAGCCAAGCCTTTCACGGGCGACGAACTAATCGTGAAGCTGCAAGAGCTTCTCAGCACCACTACTTCTTAAAGCGATAGCCTTTGCGCTTCATCTGCTTATCGACGGTCTTTAGCATTGCCCGGTCGAAAGTGCTGGTGTTGTCCTTCTCCGCCTTCTTCTTGCGTTCGGCAGCAATAAACTTCTCGCGCTTTGCACTTAGTGCCTTGATTTTGTCCTGCAGGCCTTTTCGCTCAGCGGCCTTCTTGGCCACAAACTTCTTGCGCTCGGCCTTGTTCATCGACTGCATCACCTTTGGCAACTCGTTGGTCTTTACATCGTCAAGGGCCGCTTCATCTTCGTCCATGCTGTCAACCAAGTCCCAAGAAGAGTTCTTATACGCATGACCGCCTTTGGTCTTTGCGCGTTTTGCCATCGAAGCTGCCCCCATCGACGATGCATTGGCATCCTGCGCGCGCTGACGCTCGGCCTTCTTTGACCCGCCGGCCCCGTATGCGATGTAGGTGCCATTTACTTTGATTGAGAGCGTCGCAATCTCCTTGTCAAAGGGCGTCGCAATCTCCTGGACTCGGTGGTTTTGCTCGATGTTTAGAAAGTCACCCTCGCCAATTTTGGCCGCGTGTTGCCACTTGCCTTTGACTCCATCTTTCGCGCTGCCACAGTGAATGGTGTTGACGATGATGCCGCTACCACCCGCTTGAGAAATTGCCTTGGTGTAGGACATGGGCCCTTGGGTAAAAGGCTCGTTGCCAGCAATAAAGATGACGCGATAGTCGGAAGACGACTTGCTCCACTGCAGACCTTGGACCGAGCGCTCAATTGCCAGCCCGGCAAACTCGCTGCCGCCGTTGGTGCTCAGGGCAAAAAGCTCTTCGCTAACCTCGTCGAGGTCGGTGGTGAGCGGGGTGATCATGCGCAGATATCCCTCGTCGGCCGGAATGCTGTCTTTGCCGTACTCAAAAAGAGCCACTTCGATCGTTGGTACAACACCGCCGTGGCTCGCTTCGCTAAAGCGATTGACGATGCTCCAGAGCTCTGATTTTGCCTGTCGAATCAGGCCATCCATGCTGCTTGAGGTGTCGAGCAAAATAGCGATTTGCACCTTTGGAGCAGCCTTTGCCACCACGGCGCGAGGCGCCACCTGCTCAGCCACCACAGTGCTTGGAGCGGCGAAACTGGCCACAGACATACATGTGAGAAAAAGGGCTCGGCGAAGTAACTTGGCGTTCATGCTATGGGTAAACGCGCGTTGTTGGCAAAGGGTCTACCCGGTGAAACCGAACCGCCTGCCGGCTACTCTTTGGGGGATAGGAGACTTCCAAAGAGGCTTGGAGGCGCTGCATCCATAGTGTCGTCCACCAATTCGAGAATCCCGCCTTGGCGATGCTCGCTCAGTACCCTTGCATGCTCTTGGTCGATCAGCGCCGCAAGATCTGGCGCTCCCCCTAGTGCGCGAGCACACCCACCTTGGGTGCTTTCGTTTTTGCTGCTCTAGGCCGAAGACTGCCGGCTAGCGAGGCTTTTGACAGCCGACACCGTGATAGCGCCGCATGCCTGCCTTGACCGCTTCGTCAACCGAGAGACGCGGCAACCAAACCGGGCTCTGCGGAAAGTTCGCCTGGCCCGCCTGCAGGTTCATGCCAAGCATCGAGCGCAGCGAATTTGCGCGGGTCGACGATGCAGAAATGTCAGCCTCGGCTTTGTTTCTATCGACAAGCACTCGGCTGCCGTAGTGCGTAAGCCACTCTTGTGCGATTGGTGGCTTCACAGCCTTCGAGACATTGCCCTCCGAATCCTCGTGGATGTAGTCGGGTTCGTCCTCAATATCATCGAGGGTAATCTTGGTATTAAATTCGAGATACGCCGTATCCACGTTGCCTGTCATGACATTGTTCTTAAGCAGCACCGTCGTGCTTCGCGGGTTGTGCACGATATGCCGGTCGGCAAATGCGAATACGTTGTTTTTTACGGTGGCGCGAACGGATGCATCAAAGTCGATTACGTTGCCAGAGAAACTCTGAACCATGGGATCGTGCTTCCACGTAAAGAGAACGGTATTGTTCTCGATGTTAAATACGGGTCCGGCAGGATCGTACCTTTGGCCAGCAAACTTGGAGCCGACGTAAATCCCGGTGCCGGTATTGTTGATGATCAAGTTGTTGCGAATTGTGATCTTGCTGCGCTTGTAGCCCGATACCGTCATGGCACCCATCGTAGGAGCGCTGTTCATGACAATCGTATTTTGGACGGTGATGTCCCAAGGCGTCTTGTCGAACATGCCGTTCTTAGATGCCGCGATAATCAGCGCACCACTCTCGGGTGAAGGGTTCTTTCCGGTCCTTGGATCGGCCTTGCGAATTAGTAGCAAGTTCTTCTCGCTGCGATAGCGGTTGCGGGCGCCGTGGTCGAGGATCAGCCCGTCGACCAAGATCTTCCCAGGGTAGCCCTCGCGCGGAGCAACCTTTGTAAGGTCGATCATCAGAGCGGAGGTCATCTGGTAGTTCTTTGACTTATTGTCACCTGAGAAAATCGTCCGGTGCTTTCCCCACGGATCGCGCTTTGCAAAATCGTCCGAGTAGCCACCGATGATGCTTACCGGCACTGTAATGACGTTGGTGCCATTGTCTCCTTTGCCAAGGTAGGTGCCTTCTGCGATGTGAACGACGTCGCCTGGAGCCAGCTTGGAAATGATATTTCCCAACTGCTTGGCGGGCTTCTCCTTTGTGCCCGTCTTGCCTTTGCCTCGATTGATTGACACGTACCAGTCGCGGGCTTCGGCTTGCCCAGACCAGGCCAACGTGGCTAGTGCCAATACAGCAATGGTTGTGATTTTATGTTTCATAATTGCGAGTCTTTCTTAGATGGATGGATAGCCAGCGAACGGACGTAGCAACACCCGATCGTATTTCATTTTCTGTGCTCAGGCACTTGGCGTACGCGTCTTGCTAGAAATTATAGTCACGCATCGGTCTTGTCCCTGTCGAATCGATTTCGTCCCGCCAATGCACTTAGGGACTCCGGTGTATGTGCCATCGCCTTTGGTGCAGGTATCGACGTGCCCCTGCCCGTCCTCGTAGTAACGCCGTATCCCGCAAACGGGATAATTCTTACGCACGGTCTCGGTTGCTGGCTTGTGGCAACGTACAGAGCCTCGCCCTTCGGTCGTTCCCTCCATGACATATCCGCTTGGACATGTCACCACAGGCGTTCTCGAGCCAGCATCCGTGTCGCTCGGCGCTTTTCCATTGGTATGCACGCAATAGACCGAATTGCTTGCTGTCGAGCCCTGCATAGAAAACCCGAGCCCGCATCGGTAGTCGTTCGTTTCAGCGTTGGCAATCAACGGAGCGATGCCCAGCATGAGCGCTGTGAATAAGGCGATGTCGATTAGCAATCTCAAGAGTTTCACGGAAGGCACAAAATTCATTCGTATCGCCCTCACCCCTTAAGAGTCGAAACCTCCGTTGCGGATCACAGAAACTTCTATTTTTTTGGCGGGCGAGGCTCTTCCCCGCTTCGAAGCGAGGCTACCCACATGTCGAGGTTGTCGATGGTGCTGCGCAATAGCTCTGTAGAACCAGCTAGTTGGCGCATTTTCGCTTCAAGTTCCTCTCGCCCTCTGCGCAGCCGACTCTTGACGGTGCCCCGGGGAATTTCAAGCACGGTGGCAAGCTCAGTCGTTGGCAAGCCCTCCCAATAGTGCAGCCCCAACACGATTTGCAGGTCCATGGGAATGCGGCGAAGCGCTTTGAGAAGCAAACGCTGCTCTTGGCGATCGATCATAAGAGTGCCAATGGAATCGCTCGGATCTTGCACTTGGGAAACGCTCATATCCGCACCTGCTCGTTCGCGGTCGCCCTTGAGTTGTCGTAAATGCGCGTACAGTTCGTGCCTGGCCACGGTAAAGAGATACGCTCGAAAGCTTGCAGGGTTTTCGACTTTGTTGGCTGTCTCAACGCATGCCAAAAGCGTACGTTGAATAAGATCCTCAGTGACCCCATCGACCTTGCTAGCAAAAAAACGATACAGACTATCAAAGTAGCGATTGAGTAACTGCTCGCCAGCGGCTTGCTCCCCCTCGCGCCACCTGATTAACAATTCGGCATCGTCGCTCACATCAGAGATGATACCCACCACCACCAGCAAGCGCCGCAAATGAAGGATAAATCGCCAGCCGAGCACGACGACGCTCACGAGGAACTTGCCGAGAGCCCGTTGGCAGCCAAGTTGAGCGAGCTTGTGGAAGTGCCGCGCGATACCGAAGCCGAGCGCGTACTCTCGGCCCTTCGCTCCAAGCTTTTTGCCAAAGAGCAGCCGGCCAAGCTAGGGCGATTCCTCGTTATCGGGCGAGTGGGCGCCGGCGCAAGTGGCGTTGTCTACTCGGCCTACGACCCACAACTCGATAGGCGCGTTGCCATCAAGCTCCTGCGTCTAGGCGATGCCAGCAAGCGCAAGCGACTTGAGCGCGAGGCCAAGGCAATGGCAAAGCTGCGCTGTGCAAACGTTGTTGCCGTTCACGAGTTAGGAGTTGCAGACAAGGGCGAGCTCTTTGTCGTCATGGAGCTTATCGATGGCACGACCTTGGCGGATTGGCTGCTGCAAGAACCTCGCAAGTCGGATCAGATAATTTCCTATTTGGTTGACGCCGGGCGCGGGCTTGCCGCTGCGCACTCGGCCGATTTGGTGCACCGCGATTTCAAACCCGAGAACGTCTTGATTGCAAAGGATGGCGGCGTTCGCGTTGCCGACTTTGGACTAGCCTATAGCGACGGCGTCTTGGACGATGACGAGGCAGAGCCCGCGACCACTTCGCCAATGCAACTCGGCTCGAATGCGCTAACCCGCACCGGTGCACTAGTCGGAACGCCCAATTACATGGCTCCTGAGGTGCTACAGGGCAAGCCGGCCGATGCGGCAAGCGATCAGTACAGCTTCTGCGTAACCGCGTATCAGGCGCTCTGCGGACAGCTCCCCTACGACTACGATAGCCTTGCCGGGCTGCTCGAAGCAATCGAGACACAAGAGCTGCGAGTGCCACAGGCGGGGGCAATGCCAAGCTGGCTGTGGAAGATTTTGCAGCGCGGCCTATCAGCGAAAGCCAGCGATCGCTTTGCCGACATGCCAAGCCTATTGCAGGCCATACGCACGCACCAGGGTAAACGCCGTGGCGGCATGCTCGCAGCGGGCGCGGTAGCCTTGGCCGTTGGCATTGGTGTGGCCATCGCTTGGCCTGGGGCGGCCCCCGAAAACAAAGCGCTTTGCACAGGGTCAAAAACGCAAATCGAGAGCGTTTGGAATGATGCGCAACGCGCTCTGGTAGACACGGCCTTTCTCGCATCAAAGCAAGTTCACGCCGAGCAGACCGCGGCTCTTGTTGGCCAAGAGCTCGACCGCTACTCGCAAGATTGGGCAGCGCAGCATCAGGAGACATGCCTTGCCACCCGCAAGCGCGGCGAGCAGTCTGAGGCCACCATGTCACTGCGAATGCGGTGCCTAGAGCGCCGTCGCTCCGAGTTACAAGCGCTTGTCAATGTGCTCTCGGTTGCGGACGCCAAGGTTATCGATAAAGCGGTGCGGGCCGCCGCCGAGCTAACCCCGGTTTTAGTATGCAGCGATGTGGAAGCGCTATCCCGCGCCGGCAATGCACCAGAAGATCCCCGAGTCGTAAATGAGCTCGCACCTCTGCGTGCTTCTCTCGACGTTGCCAAGCAGCAAAGGCAAGTTGGGCAGTACGAGAAAGGCATTGCTACGGCGCGAACCGTGCTCGCCGGGGCCGAGCAAGTAAAGTTTGAGCCATTCATTGCCGAGTCAAGATTGGTACTAGGTGATCTTCTCACTCGTGCAGGCCAGTACGATGAAGCGTTGGAGAGCCTGCGCCAGGCCTTCTCCGAGGGGCTGGCGAGCGGCGAGGACAAGGTGGCAGCACAGGCAGCGATTCGAGCGACAGGCCTCGTCGGCTTTCGCATGCACAAGAGCGACGAAGCCAAGCAGTGGTCGTGGCTGGCGGGCACCTTGCTCGCTCGCCTGGGCGAGGCGGTTGCACTCGAAGGCACTCTGGCAACCAACCAAGGCAACATCGCCTACGCTAGTGGCGACTACGAGCGTGCGGCGCGCCACTTTGAAGACGCGGTACAGCTCGCGAGCCAAGCCCACGGGGCCGATCATCTGATGGTGGGCGTGGCGCGCATGAACCTCGGTGCAACCCGGCGCATTCTTGGCGACCTGGACGAGAGCCTAAAGCAGCTGCAACTCTCGAAAGGCATTCTAGAAACCAGCCTTGGTTCAAAGCATCCCGATTTGGGTCGCGTGCTCAACTCTCTTGGCAACCTCAGTTGGCAGCGCGCAGATTACACAGCCGCCGAGCGCTATCACCGCGAGGCCTTGGCACTTAAAGAAGCTGCGCTTGGCCCTGGCAACCCGTCCATTGCGCATTCCTGCAACAACCTCGCAGACGCACTCACCGAACAAGCCAAGTTCCAAGAGGCCCAGCGCATGTTTCAGCGAGCCCATGATATTTGGCAAACCACGCACGGCGCAGAGCACGCCTACGTAGCTCTTGCCAAGCGAGGGGTGGCGCAATGCCAGTTGGAGAGCGGCGACCATCAAGGAGCAAGCGTTGCCCTAGAAGAAGTCTTAGCAATGCAACTGGGCCTAGGCGTGCAGGACAACCATCTCGCCATCACGCGCTTCCTACTCGCCAGGGCTCTTTGGCCCACCAAGGCCAAACGCAAACGGGCTCGGGCGCTGGCCCAAGAAGCCAACGACACCATGGTCGCCGGCGAAGGCGGCCAGTGGCACCCTCGCATTCGCGCCTGGCTTGGCACGCATACGCTTTGAATGAGCGTCTGCTATCGTGCAGCGGAACATGGAGCAAAGGAACAACACGGGCCGACTTCCCGCCTCACTCATTGCACGGCTAGTTGGCTCTCAGTTTTCCGACTTAGAAATACGTTCTCTTTCGCATCTTGCGACGGGTTGGTCTCACGACGTTTGGCGATGCGGTGGCACCCTGCTCCGCTTTCCGCTGCACCACAACGAGAGCGGAATACCCCACAACGAAGCCCTGCTTCGGCATTTGCGGCAGCACCTTGGTGTTCAACTCCCAGAGTGCACTCACGAAGGTTCCGCCACCGACGAGTACCGGTTCAATTTTGCAGGCTATCGGTGGATCCAAGGAGATAGCCTACTTCAAGCAAAAATCAGCAAACGAGATTTCGCAGCCTTGCTCGGGCCGCTGGCCACGCTGCTACGCACTCTGCATCAGACTAGCCCATCCATTCCTAAGAGATTCTCTGTTGCCACAACAGATCGTGGTGACGAACTTCAGCTCCGAACACAGAGCGCGCAGAAGCGAGCGAGCGAACTCAAAGTGACAAGGTATGCGGAACTCGCGTTTGAGGCTGCGAAGGCAATGAATCCCGCACCAGAGCCATGCCAGGCGAGCGACTATCGCCTAGTTCATGGCGATCTTCACGCAGGGCAGCTCCTTATCGATTCCGGTCCCAGGATCGTGGCACTCATCGACTGGGACGACGTACGACTTGGAGATCCAGCCTATGACCTTCAGCTGGTCTACTCTTTTGGCGAACCAGCATCTCGCGGCCAATTCTGGGACATCTACGGATCGTGCAGCCGCAAGCGACAAGCACGACACCTGGCGCTCTCGTACGGCCTCGCCTTCTTAGCTCGAGCATGCCAAGAAGGAGATTCCGAGTTGGCAGCTAGCGCCGCCTTGCAGCTGCGAAACGCACTTGTTCCTTAGCAGACAGCTGCACTTTCATCGCAAGTGCCAGTGGCGGTACCCTTTTGCCATAGGCGCGCGAAGATGACGATGGACATGCTGCGGCAAATCTTGGAGACACACTATGGGCTGCAGCCCTGCGAGGTGGTGCCGATGGAACGGGGCTACACCAACCGGAGTTTCCTGGTTATCGCCAAAGGCACGAGTTTCGTTTTGCGGCGCGGGTGGCAAGGCAAGCCGGCCGAGCAGGCCAAGCGCGAAGAGTTGGTCTTAGACTGGCTTGCCCGGCACCCCGTGGAGTTCGGTGTACCCAAAGTCTTTCGCACAGTGAATGGCATGTCGCACGTTCGCACCAAAGACGGCTGCACCTATCATCTATACAGCAAGGTTCCCGGCGAGGTGCTCTACAGTTGGAAAAGCCGCTGCAGCGATGCGCACCTTGGCGAAGTGCTACAAGCCCTGTGCGCCTTGCATCGGCTACTGCGTCCACTCTCAGTAAACTCGGCTCGGGCACCTTTGGTGCACTTTGAGAAGCAACTCGCAGAACTCGAAGCCATGACCTCGCCGGAGAGCATCGATGCAACTCCTACTATTCGCGGGCTCCTAAACGAGTGCATGCCAGAGTTTCTCGTACGCGCCCGGGATATCATTGCAAAAGCACGATTGCACGCAAGCGCCCAAGAACCGCTTTACTGGTGCCACGGCGACGTTCAGCTAGAGAACGTTCTCTTTGCAGGGGATTCGCTCGTAGGCCTTGTCGACTTTGATACGGTTCGGGCCATGCCGCTGGCAATGGACACAGCATTTACCCTCTTTAGCATCACTCGCGACGGCGCATGGGATGAGGGATTTCGCTGGGACCGAGCGCGGTGGCAACGCGGGGCAGAACTCTACGAAGAGGAAGTCACAAGCCCTCTCATCGACCTTGAATGGAGCGAACTTTTCTGCCTTGACCAGGCTCTCCTCCACCTTCGCGCTGGGCTCAACTCGGTATGGCAACTCGACCAAGGCATTGGCTTTGCTGGTGCCTTTCGGGGAGTGCTGGCCGCATGAGTGCTCCGCGACGCGCCGTCTTTGTATGGGATGGCCAAAGGCTCCAGCAAGAGCATCTCGACGCTCTTCTAAGCGCCAAGTGTGATGAGCTTGTGGTGGCCATTGTCCACGCAGAAGAGGGCTTTAGCAGTAGCCAGCCCTACACGGGCGGACAGCGCATCGAGAGACTCAGTACTTTCCTTAGCGACAAAATTGCCAAGCCACTCTATCTGCTTCCGCTAAAGACCAGCCAACTCTCACCGGCTCAGCTTGCCTTGCGGCTTCGATACGATGTACCCGCTTTCTCGCACTTGCTAACCACAAACGCCGATCTTCAGCGCGCAGCCGCCCAGCTCTTGCCATGCACAAGCCAGCGAATCGAGTTGATCAACAGCCCAGACTTGCTTGCGGCGCCCAAGAGCCCCCCGCGACGCGGGCTCTTTATCACTCGGGCACAACCCTTCCACGTTGGGCACGCCGCATGCGTTCAGAAAATTTCCGAGGAGATGGACGAAGTCATTGTGCTTGTGGCCTTGGCTGAGACGTCTCATAGTTTGCAAAACCCCGCGACAGCAGGCGAGCGACTCGCCATGATTCACCCGTACCTTTGCCGCACCCTACCCGGCCGCTTCCACCTCGCCGCCGCGCCCTACGAGCCGCACACGGCATGCAACGTAAGCGAGCTGCAGTTGCTCCTGCCCACCTTTGAGCGCATCTACAGCAATAGCCCTGGCACCCAAGCACTGGCGGTAAGCGCTGGAGTTGCCTACTCGCCAATTCGCACCACGGCAGGCGCAAGTGGCGCAGAGGTTCGCCAGGCTCTTCTCGATGGCGCGGAGCTAGGCACCCTGGTTCCTCCCGAAGTAGCGGTGGCACTTGAACGCATGGGGATTCGCAAACGCTTGCAACTTCTCTCTTCAGAAGAAGTGCGACGAGTCGACTAGTGTGTGGCATCGCGGGTATTCTCTTTCCCAAGCCGGGGAGTAGCGAGACTGAAGCGCGACTGCGCGCAATGCAGCATGCCCTTGCGCATCGAGGGCCGGATGGCAGTGGCATCTACCTCTCGCCAGCCGCACAACTTGCTCACACCCGACTGGCACTGCTCGATCTGGAAAGCGGCACTCAACCAATGAGCGATGCAAGTGGGCGCTACCACCTGGTCTTTAACGGTGAAATTTACAACCACCAAGAGCTTCGGCTCGAGCTTGGCGACTATCCATTTAAGACAAATTCTGACACAGAGACTCTACTCGCTGCACTCATCGTCTGGGGCGAGGCATGCTTGCCAAAACTCGATGGAATGTTTGCCTTTGCCCTGTGGGACGCGCATCTTGAACAAGCGCTGCTGGCCCGCGATGCCTTGGGCGTAAAGCCGCTGGTCTATGGGCAACGCGGCACCGAGTTTATCTTTGCCTCCGAAGCCAAAGCTGTGCTCGCAGGCGGCTGGGCGCGCCAGTGCGACGAGCAGGCTCTTGTCGAGTACATCGTGGCTCCCGCGTTTAGCGGCGTTCGCACTTCCATGTTCGCGGGGCTCGAGCACCTTGCCGCCGGACACCTCATGCGAGTAGGTCCCAATGGAGCACAGCCGAGTCACCCTTGGTTTCCCTATGAAATCGGCATTCAGCCAAGCGCAGATGCGGATGCGCTCGCAATGCAGCTTCAAGCACTGCTTCGCCAAAGCGTGAGCCGCTCGCTTCGAGCCGATGTGGACGTAGGAGTTTTCCTTAGCGGCGGGCTCGACTCTAGCCTCTTAAGCTACTTGGCTAGCGAGTCGGCTCCGGCGCCCACAGCATTTAGCCTGCGCTTTCAAGATCCCAGCTCTATTTCCTACGAGAGCTCCTCAATCGTCATCTCCGACGATGCGCCCTTTGTCGACACGGTCGTTGCCGACTTGGGCATGGAGCTTGTGCACGCGGATTTGCCCCGTGAAGGTTTCTTGCCAAGTTTGCCCCGCTTGGCTGGCACCAACGACCGCATCGTCGCTTGGGAGCAAGAATTTGGGCAGGACGCGCTCGCTCGCTCGGCGGCCGGTCGGCGCAAAGCGGTGCTTGTCGGGGATGCCGCCGACGAGACCCACTTTGGGTACTTCTTTCTACTCAGCGAAGAGGCCACACGCAGCCCACAGGCACTTCTCGAGCGCTTTGGTGCGACAGCTCGATGTGCAACCCTCGCTCCGCGGCTGCGGCGGCGAGAGCCCATCGCTCATCTTGACAATGCGTATCGGAAAATCTCGCAGAGCGCCAACGCAAGCTTCGAAGGTTCACTCAAAGCTCGGCGGCTAGCAGCAACTGCGCTGATCGTAAAGCTGTGGCTGGGTAGGCTCTTGCACAACGGCGATGTCCACACCATGGCCCATGGCGTGGAGGCGCGAGTTCCCTTCGCCTCCATCGAGCTCCTTCGCTTTGTAGCCACAATCTCACCCGAGCAAGGCTTTGCAAATTCTGTAGAGAAAGCGCTTCTGCGCCGAGCAGCCCAAGGAGTCGTCCCGCATTCGATTGCCACGCGGAAGAAGTCGGCCCTGCCCGTGGACCCGCGTTTGGGAACGCTCTACCAAGCCGAATTAAAGCGACTTATGCTGCTCGAGGCAGACTTTGCCCATCACATGCTAGATGTTGCCGAGGTGCAAAGGCTTTGCGAGGTGCCAAGCATCTCGGAGACGCTGCGCTCGCAGCTGTTCACGCTTATCAATCTTCTGCTTTGGAAGCGAGCTCACCTTGGATAAGCCAATACGAGTTTTTCTGAGCACTCTTCCCGAGAAGGGGCACATCAATCCAATGATTGGCGTCGCCCAGCAACTCAGCACTCTCGGGGCAGAACTCATCTTCTATGCGCCTTCGGATTGCAGCCTTCAACTAAACGCCGCAAGCTTGCCCGCGACCATCTGCCCTCCCCTCGAAACAACCTACCGCTGGCCCGACGAGCACTGCACTCGTGGAGCGGCCTTTGCCAAGCGTTCCCAAAACCCGGCGTGGCTTCGCCGTTGGATTCACAGGCTACTGCTTGACACTGTCGATGGCGAAGTTGTGGGCCTGCGCGCCCTCTTGCGCGCGCACAAGCCGGATGTGGTGGTGGTCGACCCGATGTACTACGCCGCAATTATCGCCGCCCAATGCGAAGGGATTCCCTGGGCCGGAGTTTCATCGTCACTAAATCCGGTGACGCCAAGAGACTGGCAGAGCCCGCTTGTGGAGACGATTGACGGGCTTGCTGGCGAGCGCAAGCAACTCTTCGAACGCTACGGCACCTGCCCGAGCTTTCGCATTTGCGATGCCATCTCGCCATGGCTCAACATCGTCTTTACAACCGATGCCTATGCCCCGGCGACGGAGCCGGGCAGTGAGCGCACATTTTGTGTTGGCCCAACGGCGCCGATTGCCGTGCGAGGTGATGAGGTGGAGATGCCCTGGCATGCCATCGACGAAACGCTCCCACTCATCTACATGTCGCTGGGCAGCCAGAATTTTTCTCACCAGGCGATTTTCTCCTGCGTTGCAAATAGCCTCAGCGAAGCTCTTGCGAGCAGCCGGGTACAACTTGTCTTGGCTCTTCACGACTTGCTCGATAGCGATTTCGCCCGCTCGCTCCCGCCCGGCGTCATCGCGCTTGGATACGCGCCCCAGCTAGCGCTCATCAAACGCGCTGCGCTCGTGATTAGCCACGGAGGAGCCAATACCGTCATGGAGAGCCTGCACCAAGGGGTCCCGCTGCTGCTGCTGCCCTTACTTAACGACCAACATCTGCAAGCCAAGTTTCTTGAGCGCAGCGGAGCCGGCATTGTTCTAAACCCAGCGACTATGACCGAAGTAATTTGCAGGCAAGCCATTGAGACTCTACTCGCGCCACAGAGCCACTACCGCGAGAAGGCGGAGGTCATAGGCAAAAGCTACTCGGCCAAGCATGGCGCCAAAGAGAGTGCGCGCCGAATCGTCCAATTGGCGATGGACACGCGTCCATTCTAGAGAACCCTTTGCAGGTACCAAACAATCCGCCGCGCTTTGACAGTCATATTCGCTAAGGCTACCGTATCGTATGGAATTACGAGGACACTGCAGCTGTCAAAAGGCTCGCTTTGAACTAGCGTCTCCACCCATGTTTGTTCACGCCTGCCACTGCTACTGGTGCCAGCGTGAAACCGGGTCTGCCTTTGCAATCAATGCACTCATCGAGGCAAGTCGAGTTGCGCTCACCGAAGGCGAGATCGAGACCGTACTCACACCTTCAAAAAGCGGCCAAGGGCAACGCATTGTGCGCTGCCCAACTTGCAGAGTCCCACTGTGGAGTTACTACGGAGGCAAACTCAAAGATCTGGTGGCCTTTGTTCGAGTCGGAACTTTACTGAGCCCAGATCTATGCCCTCCGACCATCCATATTTACACCGAGTCCAAACAAGATTGGCTCTCCTTGTCAGGGGATGTGCCGGTTGTCCCCGCTCATTACAGTGCCGCCAAGTATTGGCCTCAGGCCAGCCTCGACCGACGTGCCGCCCTCTTTGCGACCCTTGCGTAGTATGCCCATTCCCAAACCGCCAATCGATTTTGATGTGCTTGAGAAGAGCATCTACGCCCAGGGAGCCGAAGAAGCGATGCTCGGCCAAATCTTTGAGCGCATTGGCACCAAGAGTCGCTACTGCGTGGAGTTTGGCGCAAGTGATGGCTTGCGAAACAGCAATACCGCCCGCTTCTTGCTAGAGGACAATTGGACAGGAGCCTTTATCGAGGGTTCCGAGTATCGATTTGGCCGACTTAAGAACAATTGGGAGAAGAACGATCGTGCGTCTCTTCTCAGGGCAAAGCTCACACCGGAGAACATCGATTCGATCTTCGATACGCTAAAGGTGCCGACCAGTATCGACTTGCTTTCGATCGATGTGGATGGCAACGACTACTGGCTTTGGAAAGCCATTGAGAGGGTGCGACCAAGAGTCGTTGTGGTTGAGTACAATCCTTACTACGAGCCGCCCAAGCGATGGGTGATGAAGTACAACGCCGACCATGAATGGGATGGCAGCAGCTACTACGGCGCCAGTCTTGAGTCGCTCTATTGGCTTGGCAAGGAAAAGGGCTACGAGCTTTTGTGTTGCGACAAGCAGGGCAACAACGCCTTCTTCGTGGAGCAGCAAGGCTTTGCGCTCTTTGGAGTTTCTGATAATCGTCCCGAAGTTCTCTTTCGCCCGGCGATGTACAAACCGCGGTTCCTGGGCAAGAACACCTTCGTGACCGGCCATCCCTATCGGTACGGGCCAGGAGAGGAGATTTGAACCTGGAGGATTCTGGCGCGAGGGCTTTGCTGCAGGCCGCAGAGGCCTTTGGCCTAGACGTCGACCACAAGCGAACAACGTGGAAGACGAACCACGTGGCGCGAGTTGAGACTCGCGATGGCTTGGCCTATGCCGTTAAACACTTTCGCTCGCCAGCGTTAGCAGCAAGGGAGTCTTCGATCCTGGTGCACCTCGCCAATGCCGATCTTGCCTGCGGGATTCAAACGCTGCACCTTTGCACGAACCGCGACGCCCTTGCCACAACCGACCTCGGTCCGATGATGGCGAGCCAGTGGATCGAAGGAGCAAGCAAACCCTACAGGCAAATCGATGCCGAAGGCTGGAGACAATTGGGGCGAGCCTTGGCGTCGTTGCACCAGGCACTCGTGAGTTATCGAGGCGAGACGCATGAGAGTTTATCTACGTCGCTACAGGCACTTGCCATCGAGAGCGAACGCACCCGCATCGCAAGCGATAGACAGGCGCTGCAGGCGATCGCAGCGCCGTCCGAGGCCTTAGCGCTTCAAGACGCCAAACTTCATCTTCTAGAAAGCCACCTAGTGCCTTGCATGGCAACCTGGCCAACATTGACGCCGCAGTTGCTGCACAATGACTACAACGTGCACAACTACCTCTTCGACACAGGCGGTGCCTTAAGCGTGATTGATTGGGATCGCTGTGTGCTCGCACCGAGGGAATACGAGGTTGTGCGCTGCCTAAACCATCTTCCCTTGGAATCGCCTGGCTTCGCCGCGGCATTTCTTGCCGGCTACACCGAGAGAGCCGTTCTTGATAGAGACTTGCTCAAATGGGCGGTGCACGCTTCGATGCTCTCGCATGCGTCAAAGCACTGGCCAAACGAGCTTGCCTTGGCTGGTGCGCCGGGCGCTCTTGAGAGACTCGTTGCATTGGAGCCAATGGTTAGCCGTCTCGCCCATGGCGAAGGTATGCTGCTCTCCTTCTTTCAAGATAGCGGCAGCACAAAAGGCAGCCTCCCTACAAGCGGCAGCACTAAAGACAGCGCCCCTACGAAGAACTAGCAATGGAACGCAGCAAGCAAACCACCATCGTCGATAGCGAGGGCAAGAGCCACACCTTCCCTCCAACGCTTAACCTCGGCTACAAGCTCATAGACGGCCGAGTACAAACCCGATCGCTAGAAGCGCATATCGTCGATCACTGCAACTTAAGCTGTGCCGAGTGCTGCTCTCTCTCTCCGCTGCTGCCAAAGTGGTTTGCATCGCCAGACGAGCTTCGGCGCGACTTAAACGTCGCCGCTCGCTTCTTAGCGCCGTCGGTCTTTAAACTCGTGGGCGGAGAACCGCTCCTGCATCCACAGATCGCCACCATGGCCAAAATCGCAGCAGAGTCTAAAATCGCGCCGCGAATTTCTCTTACCACCAACGGGCTCATGCTCGGACGCATGGACGACGAGTTGTGGCATCACCTCGATGCAATGACCGTCTCGCTCTACCCACAGCCCGAGTTGCCTCACTCGCTCATCGAAGAAGCCAACCAACAAGCACGGCGTTTTAACGTCGAGCTCAATTGGAAACGGCAGGATCAATTTGTGATCATGGATACGGGCGGTCGCCGTGATGATGCGATGGAGACAGCAGCCATCTTCAAACGCTGCTGGTTGCGCGAGCGCTGCCACATTCTTAGAAGTGGCACTTTCTACACCTGCACTCGCCCGCCGCATATGCAGACTCTCATGAGCGACTCTACGAACTTCTCTGACGACGGATTCTCATTGATAGCACCGGAAGCAAATGCACAAGACCTCTTGGCCTACCTCAAACGCGAGCATCCGCTGGAGGCGTGCGCGCACTGTCACGGCGGTGATGCCAAGATGGCACCGCACCGCCTGCTACCCCGCTCAGAATTGCGACAGATTACGCGCCGCACCGCTTGAGAAAGCCGCCCGGAGCAAGCGTCATCAGCAATCGGTCTTCAATGCTGTAATCCACCTCAAAGCGATCGTCCTCTTTTAGGAATGCCGCCACAGCGGTGGCTGGGTTGTTGCCCTTGCCGTACGGACGATCTACGAACATTTCGGCTGGCATGTATTCCATGATGGTATCGAGTACCACCACGTAGCTCCCCGGGCTTACGAAGCCCGCAAGGTTTGCAAGCTCAGCATGTACATGCTCTTGGGTGTGCGTAAGATCGAGAACCACAACTACGGGCCCGGGACACTTCGCAATCCGCGCTTCGACGATTTGTGCAGCTTCGGCGCTAGTGGAAGGGCACGTGACAACCTCGATACGTTGCCCAAGCGCATGATTCTCGATGGCATCAAGCCCCTCTTTGCGCGGCCTGGGATCGATAGCAAGAACCTTGGAGTCGCCGCCCAATAGTTCGAGAATCGACGCCAGAAAGATCGGGCCACCACCTGCGGCAACACCGGTGTGCACAACCGTTCTTGGCCGCACCGAACTAAGAATTTCTTGGAGCGCCACCATATCGCTTGGCAAGTGAAAGAAGCGCTCTCCCAACCACTCGTGGTTAAAGAGATGCTTGTGCTTTGCGGCCTGCGTTAACCACTCGACGCTTATCGCGTGCATTTGCTCTGAAGGTCTCATTGTCTGCCGATGCCCTGTTCCCCGTATCTGCCTCGTAAAACGATATCGCCCGCTCGCCTTCGCCACAAGGTCCTTGGACGCTGCCGTGGCAATCCCCTATGCTCGGCGCCATGGCAAAAGACCGTTGGGAGTGGCTTGAGGGCCTAAAGCCAGAATCGCCAATCGAAGTGGCGGTCAAATATGTTGCGGCGATGACCGCGGATGCCTTGGCTGCATGGCCACCCACAGTTCGTTCGGCGGAAGGGCAAAGCGGCGGACGCTTTCAAGATCTTCTCGAGTACGGAGCAGCGCGCCCTTCTCTTACAGCCTACGAAGAAGCCATTAAGCGCGCTCGCTGGGAGCTACTACGCGACTACGATGCCATCGATTTCTACGCGCGCAATAATCACCTCGCGAACGCCTGCCCCTTGGAGCGCGACCAACTCGCAAGCGAGTTTATTCAGCACTACGTCTTAGAGTCGTTCTTTGTACTCATGGAGAAAACCGAATACCGCGTGAAACGCAAAGACGTTCTGCCGGGTCTCGACATGGTTGAAAAGCGCGTCAAGCTCGTGTGGTTTGAAACCATTGTGCAAAGCAACTAGGCACACAACTCGCTAGTCAATGATTCGCAGGTGATTGCCAAGCTCGTCGGTATCATCGTGTTCGCCCGGCATCTTCTCGGCAAGGACAGCGCCGGCCTTGTCGATCGCTTTGCACAACCCCTCACTTGCACGACCTTCACGGAGACCGGAAATCACGGTGTCCCGCAGCTCATCCCACGTTGCCTGCTCGATAGCTTTTACAATCGCTTGGTCACCAATGACCGAGACTGTGCGCTCGAGAAGCGAGACATAGATCAAAACTCCAGTGGCAGCGCGAGTGCCGCGGACGCCCAACTCTTGAAAGGCAATACGCGCCCGATCGTGAGCGTTTGCATGCATCTCGGCTTTGCTTGAGAAGAAGAGACTAAGAGCTGGAACAAACGTTGCCGCAGAAGCACCAAGCGTAAAGCCCACAGCGAAGATTGCGAGAATCGGCAAGAGCCCAAGATTGAGCGTCAATCCCCAAGATTCGTCGTGAGCACCTTGGAAGAGGAGCCAAGCGCCTGCAACACACAGCAGGGCCACCACAACCCCAACAAGATCTTCGCCGCGGTCGTAGCGGCCCGAGCGACTGGCAATGCAAACCACGACCTCGGCTGAGGTTGCCGACTCGGCCGACTTGATTGCGGCTTCAAGGGTTTTGAGTTCGCTCGTACTTAGTAATTTGGATGCGCGCATGATCTACCAGCTCCCCGTCGATCCGCCGCCGCCGGAGGAACCACCACCAAAGGAGCCACCTCCATATCCACTCGAGTTACTTGAGGCCGCTGCGCGAAGTAAGAAGAAAACCACCATGAATACACCAGCCCAAAAGAGCCAAGCCCAACCGGAAGAACCACGCCTGTACAGCGAGACAAAGGTGAAGACCGCCAACAGCGCTAGGCCGATCATCGCCGGGTAGTACCAAGCAGGTTTTGGTGGCGAGGGAATCGCCAACTCACGGGCCATTGCATCCAAGCCGCGAACTCCATCGGCAATGCCCTCCGAGAAGTCGCCGCGCTTAAAGGCAGGGACAATGAGTGAGTTCATAATGAGATCGGTCTCGTCATCTTTCGCGTGCCCCCAGTCGGCACCAAGTTCGATGCGCGCTTTGCGATCCTCTACTGCGACCAACAGAAGAATTCCGTAGTTCCAATCTTCGAGACCGACGCCCCAGTGATCGAAGAGGTCACGGGCGTAGCTTTCGATTCCTCCGTAGGCCTTGTACGAGGCAAGCGATGGAATCGTGACAACAATGATGGGAACCGCTTTGTCGGTGAGTAGCCGATCCGCAAGGGTGCGAATGACAGCATCGTCGCTATTGTCGATGAGACTGGCGCCGTCCGAGATGAACTCGCGAGCCCCGGGCCTTTCTGGGAATACGTAGCCCTCGCCGCGCTCTTGGGCCGAGGCCAAGCTCGCAGAACTGGTCACCGTCGCCCACGCGATGGCAACCAGCAAACAACACCTCATCCACCATCCCACAATGCGAGTGTACTGCTTCTCGTGGAGCAACTGACGTCGTGAGACGAGATTCAGAAACTCTGGTCTACAGAACTTGCCACGGCCCAATTGCAGATCGCCAAACGTTTATCGCGACTCGCGGCAACTCGAGCCCTCTGATGAGTATGAAAGCCATCCTATTCGCATTCGCATCCCTCTCCCTGCTGACAGTTAGCGCCTGTGGCTCCGACTCTTGCGAAAAGCTCACAAAAGACATTTGCAGCGGTGACAAAGAATGCGCCGAGTGGGTCAAAGGTGACCTCATGGAAGGCTCGATGGATAAGCAGACCTGCGACTTCCTAACCGGTGAGTCCGACTACAAGGGTTGGATCAAGAGCGCCAAAGAATCGTACGCCAAAGACAAAGCCAAGAAGTAGCCGCGCCGATTCGCACAAGAGTCTTCGACCTGACTGAGTCTTTCCCCGATGGGGGAGTGCACTTCTCACCCGGGTTAGCTCTCCTTCAAATCGGGGCGCGCCATTTCCCAACCGCCAGCCAATGCGCGGTACAGCGAAATGCGATAGCTCAAAGCGTCGCGGCGCGCCACAAGGAGTTCGCGTTCAAGGCCGCGCACCGAATTTGCGGACGAGAGCACTTCGAGTTGGTCTGTGGTACCGGCTGTGTAGGCCGCTTCAACCGTTGTGCGCACGGCGCTTGCCAGAGCGAGTTCTCGGTCGAGGCTCGCGATATAGAGCATTTGCTGCGACTCGCGGGTGAGCGCGTCTTCCACTTCTTGAAGCGCAGCAAGCACTGCGCTTCGATAGTTGTGGGCCTTCTCGATCACAACTTCTTTAGATATCGCAACCTCGGCATCAAGCCTCTCGCCATTGAGAAGTGGTGCCGTGAGCCCTGCGACGAGCGATGCTACAGCGCCCGTAAAAAGATCGGTGAGCGAGCCTGCACTCGAGAGGTTTGCGCCTAGACGCAAGCTTGGCAACTTGGCCGCCATGGCCACTCCAACCGCATGGTCCGCACTCTCGATCGCGAAGTAGCTCGCCTCAATTTCTGGTCGGCGTGACAAAATATCTAGGGGGACGCCGGTGCTGGGCAAGCCGGGAAGTGTTGGAAGTGCCTCGGAGGTGGGCACAGCAAATCCCGGAGGTTGCCCGATAAGCACCGCAAGCTTGTGTTCGAGAACGTCGACTTGGGCTTGGGCAAGAGCAAAGCTTCCCGTTAGGGTCTCGACCGTTTGGCGCTGCCGCAGATCGTCAGACTCGGGCACCATTCCGGTTTCATAGCGCAGGCCAATAAGGCGCATGCCCTCGGTGGCATCGACGCGCTGCTCGTCAAGGAGCCGCAATGTCTGGCGCGCGGTCACAAGCTCAAACCATGTCGAAGCAACTTCGGCGGTAAGAGAAATCGCCGCGGCTCGCAAATTGGCTGCCGACGTCAATGCCGATAGCTCCGAGATTTTGCGCGTCGACGATAGGCTTCCCCACAGATCGACTTCATAGCTTGCAGCAAGCCCAATGCTGGTGCCCGTCGACCTGGTGATCGAAGTGCCATCGGTGCGAAGCGAGCCAGAGGTCGAGAGGCTGGCATCAAGGGTTGGGCTGCGATTCGCACTAGCCCGAGTTATGCCCGCCTCGCTCTGGGCCAGCCTTGACCACATTGCGCCTAAGTCGGGACTGCCCGACAAGGCCTGGTCAATCAACCGGTCGAGAGTGGCATCGCCAAACGACTCCCAGTAGCGATCGGGCGTTGCCTGGCTGCTGCCCGACTGAGAGAAACTCTCAGGAGCCGCAGGGATGGTTGGACGACTGGTATTCACGTTTGCCCCGCACGCCAGGGTAAACATCAATACGGCGACAAGGCTGTTGCGACAGAAACTCATGGATTCCAATACAGCAAGGGCGGTGCCTGTCTTGAAGGAAGGCACGTGGCCCGAAAGCTCGGGGAGTTGGGCGACTTCGGCTCGCCCACCGCCATCGGCATCTGCCAATTTCGCAGGAAGAACCATGCGGAAGTCGCAGCCACAACGGCCGCTGGCTCCGCTAAGTCGCCGGGAACCCACAGTCTTTCGCTCGGCACACCCTTTGCTCTAACAAGGACTATGACCACTCAGGCGAACACAGTCGAGAACCACGCGCCCACCTCCACAGCCCAGGCTCTGCTTCCGAGTCGGCGCAAGAAATCGCGCAAGGGCTTGTACACAAGCCTTGCCCTGGCAACCGCCCTCCTCGTGGGCTGGCAGGTGTGGGACCGCTACCCACGTGCAGAAGCGCCAACGAGCTACGTGAGTGCTCCGGCCCAGCGCCTCGACATCTCGCGCAAGGTCACTGCAACCGGCACGCTCTCACCCTTGGTTCAGGTCGAAGTTGGTTCGCAAATTTCGGGAATCATCACCGAGCTCGGCGCCGACTTTAACTCCCTTGTGAAGCAGGGCGACGTCATCGGCAAGATCGACCCACAAATCTACGAGTCGGCACTGGCCTCGGCAAAGGCGCGTCTCGTATCTGCTCGTGCCGACTACACAAAGGCAAAGGCCGTTGCCGAGAACGCCACCGCCCAACACAAACGCATTCAATCCTTGGCATCAGCTGGCGCCATGTCGGCCTCGGATGCCGATGCAGCTCTCGCAACCAAGAAGTCGAGCCAGGCAAGTGTATCGGCAGCCTCCGCAGCGATCGCAGTTGCTAAGGCCAGTGTCGAACAGGCCAGGCTCAACCTCGAGTACACAACCATTCGCTCACCAATCGATGGCGTCGTGGTTTCACGCAGCGTCGATGTCGGGCAAACCGTCGCAGCTTCTCTCTCGGCACCAGTATTGTTCTTAATCGCCGAAGACCTTCGAAAGATGGAAGTGCACACAAGTGTTTCCGAGTCAGATGTTGGCGAGCTAAAGGCCGGTATGGCCGTAGAGTTCTCTGTTGATGCATTCTCGGGTGAGACATTCAATGGCGTTGTAAAGCAGGTTCGCTTTGAAGCCACAACCGTATCGAACGTTGTTACCTACGATGCGGTGGTCGAGGTTGCCAACGAGGAACTCAAGCTTCGCCCAGGCATGACCGCCACGGTTAGCTTTGTGATTGAGGCGCGAGAGCAAGCACTGGTCGTGAGCAACAAGGCTCTTAGCTACCGCCCTGCCAACCCGCCTGCTGATGCCAAGCCTGCGGGCAATGCCAAGCTAGCGGGCGAGGCAAAGGCTGCGGGTGATGCCAAGCCACCACGCGATGCAAACGCCCCTGCCAATGCAAAGCCGGAACAAGGTGAGCGACGTGCTGGCCAACGTGAGCGCCCAACCGATGGGGCAAAGCGCGCACGAGTCTTTGTCCTTCGCGACGGCGCGCCCATGGTCGCCCGAATCGAGACCGGAATGACCGATGGCACCAGCACCGAAGTCATCAGTGGACTCGCCGAAGGAGACATCGTGATTACCTCCGATAGTGCCCCCAAAAGCTCCAAAGCGGCTGCTCCAGCGGGAAACCGCGCAGGGAATCGAGCTGGAGGCGGATCTCGCGGACCACGTGGACCCCAGTCGGTCTTCTAGCCGGTCTTCTAGTCGCCCAACAGCAACAACCAGTATTTTTCTTAGTCGCACAACAAGGCACCAAATGACTTCTCTCATTCAAACTCGACAACTCTCCAAAGTGTACGGACACGGCGACCTCGCGGTTCACGCTCTGCGCTCTATCGACCTTGCGATCGATGTTGGCGAGTTTGTCGCCATCATGGGTCCATCGGGTTCGGGCAAGACAACGCTTATGAACTTGCTCGGTTGTCTCGATAGGCCAACCGATGGCAGCTACGAGCTTCTGGGCCACGAAGTGGCAAAACTCTCAAAATCCGAGCTAGCCGAAGTACGCAACGTCATCTTGGGATTCGTCTTTCAAAACTACAATCTCCTGCCGCGAACCACAGCGCTTGAAAACGTTCAACTGCCTCTGATGTACGCCGGCGTGCCGGGGCGCGAGCGCAAAGAGCGCGCTGCCGAGGCGCTGGCAAAGGTAGGCCTCGCCGAACGTTTGAATCACACCCCAGCCGAGCTCTCGGGTGGCCAACAACAGCGCGTTGCAATTGCCCGCGCCCTGGTTAGCAACCCGCGAATCATTCTCGCCGACGAACCGACAGGCAACCTCGATACCCAAACCAGCCTCGAAATCATCGAGCTCTTTCAGGACCTCAGCAACGTCGGCATCACCATCGTCTATGTAACCCACGAGCCCGAGATTGCACTCTTTGCATCCCGCGTGCTCACGGTTCGCGATGGCTACTTAGCAAGTGACGTACAACAAACACCGGCCATCGCACGCGATGCCCTTAGCAACCTAGTTTCTCCACACATCCCCGAAGGACGTTGCGCATGACCTACCTACTTACATTCAAAGTCGCATTCTCTGCACTCATGCGAACCAAGACTCGGTCGCTGCTTACGATCCTCGGCGTCATCATTGGCGTTGGCGCCGTTATCGCAATGGTTTCGATTGGCGAAAGTGCCAAAGCCAAGGTTGCCAAGAGCTTTGAAAGCATGGGCACCAATACCCTCATGATTCGACCAGGCTCATCTTCTCGCGGCGGCGTTCGCGGCGGAGCGGGTTCACGAGACACCATTACGTGGGAAGATCTCAAAGCGATTCGCGACATCGACCTTATCGTTAACGCCGCTCCCGAACTCACCACCAATGCGCAGGTTCTTACCGAGTCATCCAACTGGTCTACGAAAATCACTGGCACCGAAAGCGAGTGGTTCACGATTCGAAACCTAAAGGCCGAGAGCGGTGAGATGTTTACCGAGATCGATGTTTCACAAGCTACGAAAGTGGCGGTCATCGGCAAGACCGTCTCCGATGCGCTCTTTGGCGAAGGCGTCGACCCTGTCGGAGAGCAAATCCGTATTGGCCACGTCCCGTTTAACGTGATTGGCCTCGCAAAGTCCCGCGGTGCATCCGCATTCGGCTCTGACAACGACGACATCGTCATCATTCCAGTGACCACCTACGAGCAAAAGGTCTCGAGCGGCTCGCGGAAGTACATTCGAGGCAACCTTCTCGCGCAAGCCGGGGATGCTGCCAGCACTGCCAGTGCCAAGGCCGAGATCGAACAACTCTTATTCGAGCGCCACAAGATTGCCGACGGTGCCGAGGCAGACTTCCAGGTTCACGACCCTTCAGAGATCGCTGCAGCCCAAGCGGAAAGTGCCAATACCATCACCTCATTGCTAGCTGGCGTTGCTCTTGTGAGCCTCTTGGTTGGCGGCATTGGCATCATGAACATCATGCTCGTGAGCGTCACCGAGCGAACACGTGAGATTGGCTTGCGCATGGCCGTTGGAGCGAAGGAAGCACAGGTATTGGCACAGTTCTTAGTGGAAGCTGTGGTGCTCTCCCTCATCGGAGGAATTTTGGGAATCGGGGCGGGTATAGGCGCCGCCAAGTACATGGCAAGCGAGTTTGGATTCCCTCTCGTGCTCGACGTGCAAATCATGGTGATTGCCGTTGGCGTAAGTGGCCTCGTTGGCATCGTCTTTGGCCTCTACCCGGCACGAAAAGCATCTAGCCTCGATCCAATCACTGCGCTTCGCTTTGAGTAAGCCCCTGTCATTAAGACCGATAGCGCTCGATCTAGTCATTAAGACCGATAGCGAATGTCCACACTCCGTGCAGTCTCATGTAGAATCGTGGAGTGTGGCCTTGGCAAAACATCAGCCTGAGTTTGGCTTTGGTCGTACTTGGCCTAAGTTCTGGTTGCAGCCTTCTCTTCCGGGCTAGCTCGGAAGAAGAGGTTCAGCAAACCTGTGATCCCGAGGCCTGTGAGGCGGCAGGTGGCGTATGTAGCCTCACCGAGCAATGTGATCTGGATTGTAGGGGCGATGTTTGTGCGTGTCCCCGAGGCTTAGATTGTCGAATCACGATCACAGAAGAGTTCGAAGGCGAAGTCGACTGCTCCCAAGCTACCAATTGTGACGTCCGATGCGTTTCCGATGCGGGCTGTGGTTCACTTCAACTCGACTGTGGCCTCGATTGCTCGGTGCAGTGCATCGGCGAGTACTCTTGCAACTTTGGCCTTGCCGTTCTTTGTGGCGCGGGGGCGTGCGAGCTAAGTTGCACCGGCAAAGGCTCGTGCCAAAACGCAACGGTCTCGTGTGGGACAACCGAAGAGTGCGACCTGCGTTGCCCCGGCCTTAGCTGTGGCAACGTCAACTTCGACTGCCAAGATGCCGAGGTCTGTGGGATGCAGTGCACCTCCATCGACTCGTGTGTGGATGCCAATCTCACCTGTGAGGAGCCAACCCAGTGCAGCTATGATTGCTTTCCGGGACCGCAGAGCCCTTGTGGATAGAGCTTCGTCGGACTAGAACTAGAAGTGGCCACCGATGGTGAGGCCGTAGCCTGCCGAGGTGCTTCGGTAATCGTAGCTCTCCGAAGAACTCTCATGCCCGGCATGAAGATTTCCGACTTCGCCGCCGAGGTCGGCCCACAAGCTAAGCGTAACTTTGGGGCCAAAATCCATGAAGAACGCAGGCCAGAAAAGCAGACCAAGTGCCCGCACTCGCATCGAAGCCATTGCACCAGCTCCGTACTCAAGACCAAAGCCCGCCAAATCCGAACCTTGCCAGCTACTCATAAAGTTTTCCGTAACACCAACGCGGCCATAGAGATTGAAGTGCCGAGCCAAGGGGACAAAACGCTTCGCTCGAACGCCCCATCCAAGTAGCGCTGCTTCATCACCACCCTCGTCGAGCGTGCCGCCGCCGCGGCCCATCAACTCGTACGCCCATAGCGAGTTTTGAGGCTGGTATCCCACGCCGAATTGCACCTGCAGAGCGGCCGGAGCCCTGGCGGTGATTTCGCCGTGCAATTTGGAGTAGGTCAATCCCTCAAAGGCATAGAATCCTGGAGCATCGGCGTGGGGCTGGGACTCGGCCTGAGCGTGAGCCTCAGCCTGCGTTGCGACAACCAGACCAAGAACGAAGAGTGCACTGAGAATGAGACGCATGCTTTCTTGTATCAGCAAGAGGGGTGCCAGGTGGTGTTTAGCGCGCTTTCAGCAACTAGCAATCGGCCTGATTTGCAAGCGACTCAAGATAGCGACATCGGTGTCGCGTTCTGGGGCTGCCCTACCACTCGCGCCATTTCTCGGTGACGTCACTATCGGCTTCAATAAAGCCCGTGAGAGCCGCTGCACGAATGATCACATCACAAAGGTACTCGCGCTGGTCCGTCTCGATGAGCTCATGCCCACAGCTCGCATTGAGCTTGTTTAGCCTGACCACAGCCTGCTTAACGCGAAGAAGGCTTTCCTTTCGGTCGCTGGCAACTGCGATCGCTGCCAGGTAGTCGTCAAGAATCCCATCGCAGGTTTGGATATGACTCTCGTCGTACGAGACATCGGCCTCGTCCATTTGCATGTACTCCCTCATGCTGCGAGTCGCGTTCGTGCGCGCCTCGGAAATCATGCTATCGAGAGGCGCTGGTTGCCGTGCTTTAAATCCCACGCCCGGATCTTCGCAGAGAAGATTGAGAAGTTCTATTCACCCTTCTCATCTTCAAGCAACGCTCGCATCGCACCAAGCTGCGAGCGCTCGTCCTCGCCAAGAACGGGATACTCGAGGTCAAGGCCAACAAGTGCATTGACCACAATCTCCGCGACCGACATTCGCATGTAGGGTTTGTCGTCGGCGGGAATCGAGAACCACGGTGCCCATGGACGCGACGTCTCGTTTAAGGCCGACTCGTAGGCCTCCATGTAGGCGGGCCAACACTTGCGCTCATCCAAATCTCCAGCGTTGAACTTCCAATTTTTCTCGGGCCTATCAATGCGGCGGAGAAAACGATTCTTTTGCTCTTCCCGAGAGACGTTGAGGAAGAACTTAAGAATGAGTGTGCCATTTCGCGCCAGGTGCTTCTCGTGATCGCGGATCGACTCCATGCGCTCTTCCCACAAATCTTCACCAACGTTACTTCCCGTAACGCCGGGAATGTTCTGGCCACCTAAGTACTCGGGGTGCACGCGCACAACCAACACCTCTTCGTAGTGGCTGCGGTTAAAGATTCCAATTCGTCCGCGCTCAGGCAACGCCTGCGCAGTGCGCCAAAGAAAGTCGTGATCCAATTCGCTTGCCGATGGTTTCTTAAACGAGACCACCTGGCAGCCGGCGGGGTTAACGCCGGTCATCACGGATCGGATGGTGCTGTCCTTGCCGGCCGCATCCATGGCCTGAAAGACCAAGAGCACCGAATGGTGATCGCTCGCGTAGAGAATGCGTTGCAACTCGCGCATCGCCGCAACCGAGGCCTTTAGCCGCTTCTCGCATTTCTTGCGACCGATGTCCTCGAGAGGCGTTGTGCTGGCGTCGCCAATGCGGAAGCCGCCATCAAAGGGCACGAGAAAGGGGCTATCGAGTTCTGGTAGATGCACCGCCATAGGATACACCGCATCTTGCAGCCATGAGGCAATGCGCAGGCGAGCAAAGCATTTCCCACCAGAACTCGGCTGCTAGCTACTCTGCTTCAAAGCTACTCGGCTTCAAAACCCTCCGCCTTGTGCGCTCCATCGCAAAAGGGTTTGTTCTTAGAGTGGCCACAGCGGCAAAGAGCGGCTTTCGTTCCCGACCATGCCACACGGCCGCTGGCCGCAACGATGCGAAGATTTCCCGAAACCAGCAACGGCCCGTTGGCTGCACGCTTGATCACCAAGGGCCCGCCCTCGCTTTCCAAGACAGAACCTGTGTCGCCAACCGCGCCATGGTCCTTAAATCCAACAGCCTCGTGGGCGTTGTCGCAAAAGGGCTTATTCTTAGAGTGGCCGCACCGGCAAAGCGCTGCGCGGTAGCGAACGCTTGGCATCTCTGCCGTAGCACCATCGATCTCAAGTTGCCCCGAAACGTAGAGAGGACCATTGTTTGCGACCACCAGCCGGTTTTCCTTATCGGCGACCTCGTCTACCGTGGCACCCTCTTGCTCAAATGAGAGTGCGCCCGTTGGGCAGCGTTTCAATACTTGGACAAGTTCGTTTTGCGTGCCGCCGCTATCGGGCTCGCACCATGGCTTGCGTCCACCAACAAAGAGTTCGCCCTTTGCTCGGCCACACTCACCAGCGTGAATGCAAAGCTCGCCATTCCACGCGACATCTCCATTGGTTCCCTCGTAGCGCACCGTCTTGCTATCAGCCATTCTCTCCCCTTTTCCCTTGTGAACTCTGCGAGCCGGCGCCATCAAGAAGGAGCGCCGGCGGCCGAAACCAAAAGCGCCGGCGGCCGAAACCAAAAGCGCCGCCCCGCAAACGAGAAGTGTCGCAGAGAGGTTGCCGCAAACTCCAGAGCTGAAAACAGCTTTGTAAGTTCAGTCACTTAGCTACCATGTTGCAATCACTGGCAATTAAAGCGGCTTTCTTCCTAAGAAAATCGCCACCGGTTCGTTAGATGAGTGACGGACGCGCCGTCCGTTTCCACCATGGCAGATAAGAACTCGACCTGGATCCTTCAGGCCCTCGAACAGTACGAAGCTCAGCTTTTGCGCTATGCCGCAAGACTGCTTGGTGACAACGAGGTTGCCCGCGACATCGTCCAGGAAACCTTTCTCGAACTCTGCAAGACCAGGCGCTCGAGCGTCGAAGAACACCTAGCCCCTTGGCTATTTCGGGTATGTCGAAATCGTGCCTTCGACCTGCGCCGCAAGGAGAAACACGTGCAAGCCCTTAGCGACGAACAGTCCCAAAACATCGAGAGCCCGGAGCCAAGTCCGCAAGCGGTCGTCGAAACCTCGCAAGGAGCGCAAGCGCTTCTCGGCATGGTGAAACAACTCCCCGACAACCAAAAGGAGATTGTCTTTTTGCGATTTCAATCGGGCCTCTCCTATAAGGAAATCTCTGAGGTAACAGGCCATAGCGTCTCAAACGTTGGAGTCCTTATTCACACTGCGGTTCGAAGCATCCGCGACACTCTTGCCACCACGTCAACCGACAACGCTTTGGAGCGCTCACGATGAAATTTGATATTGATGATGCTCGGCTCACTGCCTACGTACTTGGCGAACTCGATGCGGCAGAACACGCCGAAGTCGAAAAGCTTCTCGGCGAAGATGCCGAGGCTCGTGCATTCGTTGAATCGATGAGCGGAGTTGCCGATGCACTCGGCGCAGAGCTCTCCAACCCCGAGACTCAGAAGTTCTCTGAAGACGGACTTGGCGAGCTTCGCAAGGCTCGCATCGCAAAGGCTGCGACCGGCTCGCGCTCGAAGCGCTGGCTTGTCATGGGCACAGCCGGGCTAGCGGCTGCCGCTGCCGTGGCAGCTCTTGCAGTCTTCCCTGACAAGGAGCAAAACCAGAAAACCGCGAGCGCCGGTCTCCAGGTGGAATCGCGGTCGGTTGGGAGAGTTGGATACCAAGGCCAACCCGAGGAAAACGGTTTGGCGAACGGCGATGTCCCTCGAAATGCCCACGCGAACCTCGATTCAAACGAACGGCGGCAACTCGAGGCACTCGGCTACATGGGTGGCGAAGAAAGCGATTACTTTAATCGCACGCCGATTCGCCCCGTAGCGCCTTTAGACAACGACTTTATGAAGGTGAGCGCCGAGCCACTCTCAACGTTCTCCATCGACGTCGATACCGCAAGCTACTCGCAAATGCGCCAGAGCTTGCGTGCCGGCCGCATGCCTGCGCCAAGCTCTGTTCGCGTCGAAGAGCTCATCAATTATTTCGACTACAACTACCCAAAGCCTGCACAAGACGAGCCCTTTGGTGTGGTGACGGAAGTCTCCGATGCGCCGTGGAATCTTAAGCACAAGCTTGTTCGCATCGGAATCAAAGCCCGAGATGTGGTGCAAGACCGTCGCCCTCGCGCAAACCTGGTGTTTCTACTCGACGTCTCTGGCTCGATGAGTTCAGAAGACAAGCTGCCACTGCTACGGCGCTCACTCGAAATGCTTCTCAAGAAACTCGATGCCGAAGATCGCATCGCCATGGTGGTGTATGCGGGAGCTTCCGGAGTAGCGCTGCCTTCGACGTCGGTTGGCAAGCCAGCAAAAATCTTAGCCGCGCTACGGCAGCTAAAACCGGGCGGGTCGACCAACGGCAGTGCCGGTATCGAGCTGGCCTATACAATCGCCCAAGAGAACTTTGTAGAAGGCGGTGTAAACAGAGTTATTCTGGCGACGGATGGCGACTTTAACGTTGGCACAACAAGCCGGGCTGCACTTACAACACTTATCGCAGACAAGGCCAAAGATGATGTCTTCTTGACCGTTCTAGGCTTTGGAAGCCAGAACTTTAGCGATGGCACCATGGAGCAGCTCGCCGACCGAGGCAACGGCAACTATGCCTTTATCGATACCTTGGCCGAGGCAAAGAAAGTGCTCGTCGACCAAGTGCAGTCCACCCTGGTAACCGTTGCCAAAGACGTAAAGCTTCAAATCGAATTTAACCCGCAGCGGGTTTCTTCGTACCGACTCATTGGCTACGAGAACCGAGTTCTTGCCAATGAGGATTTTAATAACGATGCCAAAGATGCCGGCGAGATTGGTGCCGGCCACGCAGTAACCGCGCTCTACGAAATTGTCCCACCGGGCGCCGCCAAGGTTGATGGCCTGCGCTATCAGACGACCACAACGACAGCGACAACGACGAGTTCTGCAGCCCAAAGCAACGAGCTGCTAACGCTAAAGCTGCGCTACAAAGAGCCAACAGGCGACGTTAGTATGAAGAAGGAAATTCCTGTCTTTGATACCGATGCCCGCTTTGCCACATCGAGCATCGACTTTAAGTTCGCAAGCTCGGTAGCAGCCTTTGGCATGATCTTGCGCGGCTCATCGCATCACAACAACGTCACGCTCTCGCAGGTTCTCGATTGGGCAAGCGAAGGACGCGGCACCGATAAACACGAGTACCGCGCCGAGTTCTTGCAGCTCGTTAAAAAGGCGATGGCTCTGCAGCGCTAGCCAAGCTCCGGTCGAACAGCGGGCCGGTCGAACAGCGGGCCGCCCGAACAGCGGGCCGCTTCTACTTGCGTTCCTAGTTGTGAGTGGTTTTTTGGGTGAGATGCTCAATCAGCATCGACACAGTCGACGGCAGCAAGGCAATTGCTCAGCTCACTGCATTGATCTCCGGGTGGTTCGTCCAGGCAGGTTTCAATGTCGCTTAGTTCCGCAGAGGAGCAATCGTCCAGATCAACAGTGCACTCGCTGGCACAACTTGCCGGGGGCGTCGATCCAAAACAGAGACCTAGACTCTCGCAGAGTTCTGTACACAGCGCAGGGAGTACCGCAGCACGAGCATCACCAGCGCTTGTATCAACGGGCACAGAATCACCGTTTCCTCCAGAACAAGAAGACTGGAGCGACACCGTAGCAATCGCTATAAGTGCGAGAAAACCAGATTTTACGGGCGAGCTAAGCAATTTGTACATTGGCGGTCACGGAATTCAATTCTCGCACTTGCATACCATGACGCCCGGTATGGTGGTGTCCTGCCAGCCGAAACCAGACCAGAAGCACATGAAAAACTGACCTCGTCAAAAACTGACCTCGTGAGCATCAGGAGACAGGATAAAGAGGAAGCGGTACAGCAACGGGACGATGGTTGCGATCCTCCGAGAAGCCGAGAAGCCGGCAGTGGCGGACGCCAAGGCGAGTGAGTTCGCAAGAAAGAACAACTCTTAGAACATGAAGCACTCGTAGAAATTTCTGATCCGAAGAATCCAGGCAGATGAAGCCGCCCAGAGCTAGTTCCGGATCGAGATTCCACCGATTAGCCCGACATCATTGCCGGAGTAGCTGTTCGTCACCGAAACATCGAGCCAGTTGCCAATGGAGTAAAAATAGGTGAGCGCCCAACTGTTGCCTGGGAACGTCGATTCGCGCACGTTGCCATGTAGCCGGATGTGGGCGAGTTGGCCAGAAACCCGAACACCGAAGTTGGGGCTTCCCTGAAGTACAACAGAGCAATTGAGATCCAGGCTGGCCCGACGGCCAACAGACACAGGCAGCAGACCTTCGCCGCAGATGACCGAGTATCGACTCGTAATGTAGGCCCTTGCGGTGGCATTCAGAGCGACGCCAGGGAAGGTGTGTGCGCCGTCGGCCCTATCGAAGTTGATTGGGACCAGCACACCTGGCGCGAAGTCAAATCTCGCAGAGTCGTAGACTAGAACCCTGGTCGCCAGAGTAACGACATCGCGCCATTCGAAATCCGGCCTCACCAGCACTAAAGTCCGTGCAGAAGCGTCCCACCAATCGATAATGCCGAACCTCGCCTCTAGCGAGACCGCCGCAACATTCGGCCCGTCTTGGATTCTCCAGTAGCCGCCGAACACGCGAGTCTCTGTCATTCCCTGAAACAGGGTGAGTGGCCGAAGACTCAACTGCGCTGGATACGCATCGTTGGTACCACTCGATTTCGAGTCGTGCGATTTGCTTCCATCAGCATGGGCCACGAAGGGAAGAGCGCTCACACAGATTACAGCAGCGATGATAATGCGTAGCAAGGCGTGCTCCCTAGAACCGTTCTACGTAAGCTCGGCCTTCACAGTCGCAAGCTGCTCGGCATCCAAATCGCTATTCGCCAAGACCTCGGCTTTAAAGTCGCCTTCGGTCTCAACGTAGCCAAGAGCGCATCCAACATGTAGATAGCCTGGGCGCGTGAGACCGGGCGTATCGTCCACTTCGCGCTCGACGACAACCCGAAGGGCGCCTTTGGGTTTGATTTTCTCGCTACAGCCAAGGCACGAGGCACGACCGCTTGGTGCCGGCTCGATTCGTGGCATAAGATTTTTTCTGGCGGCAACTTTCGCAGCGGCGCGAAGCTCCTCGATGCCGGGTATCTCGCCATCAAACTCGGTTACCGCGGTCTCAAACGACTCGGGGTTAAGCCCGGCGCCACATGGCAAGTGGTACCAAGTCCAAGACCCATCGGTATCAAACTGATACGAAATGATTCCGAGCCGAAGCTCGTCTTTGGCAATGCCCTCGCGACACTTGCGACACTTGGAGCGGCCGGTCTTGGCGGATTCGATTTTGGAATCAGACATGTGCCTAGGCTACCGCGTCCGAATCGCCAGAGGAATCGCTCTACGCCCACTTTCCGACGTCTCCCAGGCAGAATGGGTGCGCCGCCACCGCAGCTTGACTACACTGCGGCCGTGCTTCTTCTCGATAAACGCAGCTGGTTATCGCTGCTCTTCGTCTTGCGCGGAACTCCATTGGCTCGCATTTGGCTGCGCCTGCTAATTGTCGTCACCGTCGCCGTTGTCGTCACCATCATTCACGAACAGCATGGAATGTTTGCATCCGGCTTAACCATGGTGCCCTTTTCCCTCGTTGGGCTCGCTTTGGGCATCTTCTTAGGCTTTCGCAACAATACCAGCTACGACCGGTTTTGGGAGGGGCGCAAGCTTTGGGGCTCACTGGTAAACACAACCAGAACCTGCGCTCGCGAGATTCAAACGCGCATCGGCACGCCTGACTCGGATGCTAAGAACATTACGGAGACGCACCGAGAGCTAACCTATCGCGTTATCGCGTATGTGCATTGCTTTCGGCACCACCTGCGCGACGAAGCACACCCAGGAGACGCGGCACCGTTTCTATCCGAAGCCGAGGCCAAGGAACTCGAAACCCAAAGCAACCCACCACAGGCAATTCTGCACAGACTCGCCCAGCGCTACACCGAGCTTTGGCGAGCAGGGGAAATCCACCCGCTCCACCTAACGCACCTCGACCAAAGCCTCGTCGATCTAACCAACCTCCAAGGCGCCTGCGAGCGAATTAAGAGCACGCCGATTCCCGCGTCCTACACGGTGCTCATTCACAGGCTCGTTGCATCGTACGTATTCGCCCTACCCTTTGGCCTCGTCGGCGCCATCGGCTCTTGGACGCCCGCCGTTGTTGCTCTCGTCGCCTATGCATTCCTTGGGCTCGATGCCATTGGCGATGAAATCGAAGAACCCTTTGGCACCCATGTAAATGACCTTCCCCTGGCAACACTCTCACGCATGATCGAAATCAACCTCCGAGAGCGCCTTGAGGAAAGTGATATTCCGCAGCCACTACAGCCTGTGAACGACGTGATGTCCTAGCGTGCCTAGCGCGCCTAGCGGCAAGCTCGGTAAGTTGTGGAATGCTGACATGGGCGTTATCAACATCAACCCAGCAAACTCGTCGACGACTTCTTGGGAGGGCAACAACGACAAGAGTTCTTATGAGAAGGACATCATCACGATCGTCCATCTGACCTTCGAGCTCTAAGCCGAAGGTGCCAATGGGAGATCCGCCTTTCAGCGGGAATACGCACCTTCAAAGGCACGTATGGGCCCCCAATTTGGGCTCATACCCATCACGTACCCATCTTCTTACCAGCCCAAGACTGTTTATGCCGAACGACTCGCCCTAGAGTGACGTTGTGAAGTTAAGAGCACCAATAACGGCTGGCGCGACTCTGCTCGCCTCCTCTCTATCCATCTCCACAGCAGCGTTCGCCCAAGAGGCGAGCCCTGCCGAGTCGCCCGTCTCAATGACGGCTCCCAAAGGGAGTCTCTTTGTCATCGCGCACCTCGACATCAACCTGAGCAAAGACGCGGCGTTTAAGCCCGTGTCTCTCGCGCCAGACATTTGGTACGGGGCCACCGATAAACTCACGGTTGGGCTTACCCACAGTGGTGTCGCATCCCACGGATTCTGGGGCGGTGCTGGCGCTGGACTTTGCCTAACGGGCGAGGACAAGGGCTGTGGAAATACACTTTCCAACACCAGTCTCCAGGCTCGCTACGACCTCACCTCGTCGGTTGAAGGCTTGGCACTCGAAGGCGGCTTTATCGTTCGCGACTTCGACCCTTTTGTCCTCGGCGGCAAAGTTGGAGCGGTCTACACAAAGGACCTCGGTTCGCTGCAACTCTCCCTCGCTCCAAACTTTCAGTTTGGCCTCACCGAGCGCGAAGCCTTTAACAAAGAGCTTCTCAACATCCCGGTCTCGATCATGTACGGCCTTAACGAAACTGTCGTTATCGGCGGCCAAACCGGTATTGCACTGCCTCTCACCGACACAGCTGATACCTGGCGACTGCCGGTTTCCCTTGTTGGCCAAGCACTCATCTCAGACAAGTACTACGCATTTGGCGCGTTCACCCTAACCGCGCTTGCTGGCGGCGACTTCTTGGCCACCGGCTTTGATACTCGCGTTCTTACTCTTGGCCTTGGCGCCGCTCTCTAAAGAAACCGAGTCATTATGAAAAATCTAAGTATTATTCTAATTGTTGGAGCCATGGCTGTTACCGGCGCATGCTCGGGAGCGTCCAACCCACTTTGTGAACCAGTTAATAACTGGCACGCTCCTGCTCACCGCTGCGCCGCACCACAAGCCGCTGTCGAAGAAGAGGCCGAAGAAGAGCCAGAGGAAGTGGTTCCTCTCGAAGCTTCTGAGCCGATGGTGAAGGTGAGCGACGACAAGATCGAAATTCTCCAAAAGGTGCAGTTCGAGACCGGAAGCGATGAGATTCGCTCGGTGAGTTTCTCGCTTCTCGACGAAGTTGCCTCGACGCTAAACGACAACCCCGACATCACCAAAGTGAGCGTCGAGGGCCATACCGATACAGTCGGCAGCGCCTCGCTAAATCGTCGCCTTTCCAAAGGTCGCGCCAAATCTGTGATGCGCTACCTAGTAGGCCAAGGCGTCGACGCTGCACGCTTGGAAGCTCAGGGCTATGGCCCTGACCAGCCCATCGCCGACAACGAGAGCGACTCGGGACGCGAGCAGAACCGCCGTGTCGAGTTTAAGATTCTCAGCCGCGAATAAGCGTTACGGCTTCGCTAGCGCGAATGGCTGAACAGCCTCTGGCTGCTCGGCCACCCAGCCGAGGTGCTCGGTGTATCCACCGCTAACCGCCATCGTTCCACTCTTGCCGCCGTGCTCTCCAATGATGTGCGTGTGCTCGAGTGGAATGCCTGCGCCAGCGTAGGCAAAGATGTCGGTCTCGGCATTGCCGTAGACGTAGTCGATTTTGTAGCCGGTATCGATAAGCTGCTTAAGGTAGTTGAGTTTGAACTGGCCGACTCTGCTCTCGGAAGGTAGCGCGTCGCGACTGCGATCGGTTGTGTGCAAGTGGCCAGGCGCGCAGTCCTGCGCATCCAACCAAGCGCGAGTGAGTTGGGCTAGCCAGTACGGCCGCCCTGTCATGTAGACAACGAGGTATCCCTTGGCCGCCCACGCTTGCGTGACAGCGGCTGCATCCGGGTACGCCTGCGGTGGACGTTTGCCTAGGTAAAGCTCTTGGAGGTACTCGTTCTTCATCTCGTCGGCGAGTTCGCCGTCGCCGCTTGTAAGAGTGCCATCAACGTCAAAGACAACGAGACGAGTTCCTGCAGGTGCGAGAGTTAACCTCGAGCCAACCGTCGATGCGTCACCTCGCACGACTTGCGTGATGTTGTAGACGCCGGGATTGCTGGGGATACGGTCGGGATTGACCTCAAAGGCCGTGCGACCATCGCTATTGGTTACAGCAGTTCCAAGAGCTTCGTAGCGATCGCAGGTGTCGAGAAAGACCACCACCGTCTCATCTTCCAAGTCTTTGCTCACCCGGCCGTAGGCAAATTTCCCTGGAATCGTCACAGCGTCTTCGGGCTTGACCATGACGTCTTGGGCACTGTGCGCGACTCGGCCTAGCTTGGCGATCGCCTTGCTTCGCTTGTGCTCAAACGACGACTTTGGCGGCGTTCCAAAGTTGCCCGTCGTGCACACGCGAAACGTGCCCTTCTGCGGCTCTGGCAACGGCTCGGAACCAGTCTCCACCGCCGCGACGGTTTGCTGTGTTGCAGCACTGGGCGGCGAGCTCGACTTCTCGGTACACGCCCCAGCTGTGAAGGCTGCTGCCACAAAAGAAGAGCAAAACACCAAGCGCGAGATTGAAGAGGCCATTGCTGATGAAAGCTAACAGGCCATCCTAGTGCGCAAGCGATGTGAGAGGGCGAAATCGCCCGTCTCTAATAAACATCGTTTTAACCAGCGCTGAGAAGCGCTGGTTAAAGCGCGAGCCTCCCAAGTTTGGGAGGCCGCAGTGTAGAGCGCGTTCGCGTTATTCGCAGTAGTCGTATTCGAACGACTCGCAGGTGCAATCGGCGCTTCCGCTTGTGCAATCTGCACCGGTGTTCGAAGTGCAGTTTACGCCTTTGTAAACCGCGCTACATGCATCGCTATCGGTGCAGGCAAGCTCGTCGGTGTTTAGGTCCGAGCACTCAAATGGTGCGCCGTCGGGACAGTCTTCTTTTGCCAGACATTCGCCGGTGTAACAGCCATCAAGAATTCCAGCCGTTGTTCCAACAGGGCAGATCGGAGCTTCGAGATCGCAGCTCACTTCGCTTTGGCAGGTAACGACTGGATCCGGATCGGGCACATCGCTTGGAACGCAGGTGTCGCGGTCATCGCACTCAAAGCCTTCGGCACAATCGGCGGTCTCATCGCAGAAGTCGGTCTCTTCGCAAGTCCCCTGCTCGGTGCAGAAACAACCTGGTCCACACTCGACGTTTTCTTCGCAAGAACTTGGAGTCACGTCGATCCAACAGTCCTCACCACGACAATCGCCACCTCGAGTTGAGCGTGAGCCGTCGTCTTCCTCGAAGTAGAGGTTGCAACCCATGAGGGAAGCAGAGGAAACAAAGAGGGCGGAGAGAAGGAGCGGTTTTCGAAGGATTTGTCGAAGCATTTGATTGGGAGTCCTGGCGGAAATCGTGTGCAATATCGCTGGGGGCGTCAGCATTGGCGCCGCAGTAGGTATACCTATGACTATCACAGACTGCGCTCCGACTCTATTGGTTGCTCAATGACAGCATCTCACCAAGGTGCGACCACACAAAGTCGGTAGTTTGGCGCCTCTCAAGGCCAAAGTCGGTATTCTTGGCAGATGGACAATGGGCTGACCAAGGAGCAAATCGAGGGATATGCGTCACAGATCGAGGCCAACGGCTACACAATCGTCGAGGATGTGCTGGACGCGGGCGAGCTTGAGGCGCTTCGAGATGAGCTGAAGGAGTTGGAGGACACGCTTGGCATCAAGCCGCACAAGAACTTCTTCGAAGGCACCAAGACCCTGCGAGCCTACAATTTGCTTGTCCACGGCGAGCGCTTTTGGAAACTCTCGGTGCACCCAAAAGTCCTGCCGATCATCGAACGCATTTTGGATCCGCAGTGCCTAATTTCGTCGCTCTCCTCGATTGGTATTTTGCCAGGAGAACGCGCTCAGCCCATCCACGCCGATGATCAGGTGATTCCGATTGCCAAGCCTCATGCGCCGATCGTCTGCAACTCGATGTGGGCTCTCACCGACTTTACCGAGCAAAATGGGGCGACGCGCATAATCCCTGGCTCGCACAAGCGCGATCACAATCCCAACTTTGGAAGCCCGTACGAGAGCGAGGCGGCGGTGATGCGCGCAGGTAGCGTGATGGTTTACGACGGAGCGATGTGGCACGGCGGCGGCGCCAATCAAAGCGATGCGCGTCGCACAGGCATTGCCATGAACTACTGCGCCGGCTTCATTCGCCAACAGGAGAACCAGCAGCTTGGGGTGCCAAAAGAGCGGGTTAAAGAGCTTCCCACGCGGGTCCAAGAGCTCATCGGCTACAGCGTTTATCGCACCCTTATTGGACACGTCGACCATGGGCATCCAAACAAATTGCTGACCTAGGCTTGGAGGAGGCGCCTGGGTTGGCCAGAGAACGTTTCTTCACAGTGTTGCGAGATCGCCTCAGCAAGCTCCCGAAACAACGTGCTCAGGTTGCTGGCATGGACCTTGTAAATAGGTCTGACAGCATATGCTCCGCTCCTCAATTGTCGCAGTCGTACTGGCCTTTGCGGCCTCATCTCAAGCGGGATGCATCGTGCACAACCACTATCACCAAGAAGCGCCGCTGCCGGCGCAGTCTGGTGGCGCACCTGGCGCAACTTCGCCAGCGCTTGCGCACACAGCGCAACCCGCGCAACCCGCGCACACAGGCTACGAGAATCGCGCACCGGCGTTCGAGCCCCAGCCCCACTACGCTCCGGCCGATCCCTACGCCGAAGTTGCGCGCGTCCGAGTCGATTCGCAATGCAATTGCGGCCATGCACAGGAACCGGACTTTTTCTTAGACGAGAACAACGTTCGACAAGGCCCAGTCACTCCTAGCGAACTCGCAAACAATCCGGTGGACTGGCTAGAGTAGCGGACGGCTTTCACAAAACGAAGCGTTGGTCTACGATGTGCAGGCTTATCTCAACGACTGCTCATGCGAATACTTCTAAGTGCAACAATCCTCTCCTTTACCGCGTTTGGCTGTGGTGACTCTTTCGAGATCACCGACCAACCTCTACAAGGCCAAGTTGGTGGCGCCTCTTGGAGTTTCGTTACAGGCGATACCAATGCCTTCCTCTCTGATGAAGATGGCTATTTCGCGACCCTCTTCGCAGCAGACTATGAAACCTGCGGGTTTTCCCAAGCAGCCGGCAATAGCGTCATCCTCTCAATTCCCACCGAGACTGGTGATTACGATCTAAGCCTTCGGCGCAATATGACGTTTGTCGTTGACGATGACGACGATGGCCCGCAAAACCTCGTGGCAACCGACGGACGAATCGTTGTTGATGAAATCACCGCAACCACGATTACTGGCGGTATTCACGCGCGCTTCGATGGCGACAACGAAATTGACGGCATGTTCTCGGTCTCGGTCTGTCCCGACTGACGCAATGCGAACGCAATGCGACATCCGGAGAACTCATGTTCCTTCGATTTCGCTGGTACTCGTACCAAGAGCTCTCGATTGTTCTCAATCTAGGAGTGATCCCTAAGAGGCCGCTAGAACGTGGCTGAAACGCAGTGAACAGCGGAATTTAGTGCCAGAATACGCCCAGTCGCAACCGATTGGCCCTGACTTTAACCTCGTCTTACAAATTTCTGCGACATGGCAGTACTCAGTGCCTCAAGACAATACAAACCACTAACGACACATCGTGGCAGGTAAGGATAGAGAAGATGGATAACGTTAAATATGCAATTTTGGGCTGCGGAGTCATCGGCCTCCTCGGAATTTTCCTACCAATGATTTCAATGGGTGGCCAATCCATCAGTCTTTGGGATGTTCGCGCCATTAATGCGGGCCAGGTCTATATCGTGATCGCAGGATTCCTTGCACCAGCAGTCATGGGTGCTATGGCGCTTAAAGGCGGCCTGCTTCGATGGCAAGCCGGTGTGGCAATCGCAGGCTTTGGTCTTTGCGTCGTCAAGCTTCGCCCTTGGGGTGAAGTCTTTGGCGGTGCTATCGGCGCAAAGCTGATGATCATTGGTGCTTTCTTGGGCCTTGCTGCTGCAATCGCAGCAGTTGTTAAGCCGGCTCAACAATAACAACCTCGGGCCTAACCTTAGGTCCCACAACGACGAAGGCCTTTCCTCTGCAGCTCTTTCGAACTGCAGAGGAAAAGGCCTTCGGTTGTTTCGGTCGCGACTAGCTACTTGCTCTGCGCTTCGACAACAGCGCGAATGTCAGCGGACCAATTGCCCAAGCTGTTTGAGCTTGCGTCCCAAAAGAGCAGGCGCTCACCAGTTGCCACCAAGCCGGCCCGCGCTAGTTCCGCTACGACAAAAACTCGCTAGACAAGCCCCAGCGCATGCGCCGCCCGAAGTAGAGCGATGCGCAGATGCCCATCCTTATAGGTATTGCGCGCAGCGACGACCTCGTCCAAAGGGTGCCAGACAAGGCCGCGCTTGCCGGTCGCTTTGATGCTTGTCACTTCCACCGCAAGTGGGTGCACGATTTCGGGGGTAAGGCCAAGGCTTGGATAGTAGGGGCCGCCAAGCTGCCACAATCCGCTTGTGCCAAGACCGTACTCTTCGAGCAGACGATGACGAACCCAAGTACTTGCCGGAGTAGACCCAGAAATTGTCTTAGGAAGCCGCCACGCCGGCGTCACGAATAGATTGCTGTTGCCGCTAAAGCCTTGCGCAGCGGGCAAGTCGTCGTCGTCGAGACCAATCCAAATGCGACCCTCTTGCTTGGCAAGTACCGCCGCTGCCATGGTGTTTAGCGATAGAGGCTTTGGTGCGACAAACTCGATCGTCGCGGCAGTTCGAACCTTACGTTTGCTATCGAGTTCTTCAAACTGGGCACATACGATCTCGAGAAATCCACCGCTGCTTTCGGCATGGGCTTTCTCAAAGACACGCCGCGGTGTGCGAGTGCCTGTGGGCGTTGCAAGCGAGAGCGAGGTTGCATCGGCAAGCTCGATAGTCTCACCAAGCCACGGTCCACAGGTCTTGCCCTTAGTGAGCAGCAGGTCGTAGGCATTGAGCTCCAAGCGGGCATCCGGCAAGCCACCAATTTGTGAGGCCCGCAAGATTTGCTGAGCTTCGATGGCCAAGACACGCCCGGCGGTTGTGAATCCGGTGTGATTGTCAAGAGGCCTTTGGGCAAACGTAGGCTCAACCTCTACGAAGCACGCGCGAACCTCTTCTTGTACGCCGCCCGGCGATGGGTAGTAACTACTACCTTTTCTAAACCCTAAGAGTTTATCGCTAGCAATCCCCGCATCACTTTCAAGGGTTTCTTCGACGGTCATGCCAAGCGGCTTATCGCCTTGCACCACGACCAGCGGCTCGACAACGTAGCCCGCCGAATGTCGACTGTCTAACGACTGCGTCCCTGGCGTTTTTGCGCAGATAATCGGCCTTGGATAGCTTGCCCGAGCCAGTATGAAGCAATCGCCTTCAAGCTCAAACCACGGAATGATGTCCACCGTGCGATTTGGCCTGCGAACCAGGTCCATGACCGAGCCTGTGCGCAGGTCGCGATAGTGCTCGAGCTGCAAAAACCCTATCGGCTCACAAGCCTCGCCTTGGCGAAATCGAACGCCCTCGTGCGCAGGAACCTTCTCGCCAACAATGATGTAGTTGGTGGCGGGAAATTCGAGCATCGCGCCCTCCTCGCTCCGCCACTCAAACTTGCCTTCAAAGCGATTGCGAACAATCCACGGATTCCAAATCGCAGTCGAGGCCAAGACACGCAAGCCCATGTCTGCATAGGTCTGCTCAAACTCTGGCTGCGCAAAGTACAGATAGGCCTCGAGCAATTCGCTATCCCAATCGCGGCGATAGTCTTTGCGCAAAACAAACTCTACTGCGTGAACGGCGGCAACTCGGTAGCGCTTGCAACCGGGCTTTGCATCGCTCGCTTCCAACGTTTCAAACGCAAAGCCTGGCGCATCACTTAGCGGGCGGTAGGTCGCTGCGAATTTCTCGAAGAGCGCAGCGGTAGAGAGCCCTGAGAGATCTTCGTAGGTATCGCCATCATCGTCGGGAAGGTCGAGTAGAACGGTTTGCGCCTTGGGCGCTACAAAGTCTCGAACGATTAGAATGCCGCGCTCGGTAAGTTGCTTGGTCTGGGTGGCAAGCGCTTCGGATGCCCGCTCGGCGCCGTAGCCGTTAAACGAGGTAACGTGATGCAGGACCGAGGAATTTACGATGCCGTCAATGCTCGCTTCGGGAAAGACGGCTTTGGCAATGTCGCCCACAACAAAGGAGAGGTTCTTAAGGGTGTAGCGCTCTTGCGCAAGCTCGACCATCGTTGGCTCTACGTCTACGCCAACTACCTCCATGGCAGGGTAGAGAGCAGCCAGCGCCTCGCTCCCGGTTCCCGAGCCCATTCCCATATCGGCGATTTTGCCCTCGGAGAGAAGATGCGCTGCCGTGAGTGCAACCTTCTGTCGCATCGAGGTATCCATGCCGGCCAAGTAGCGCTCGTAAGCCCCACGATCACCGCGCCTCTGTGCGCTGTAGGTTTCTTCCTTGGCCATGTGGGTGGGACGCCTTTCGTATTCGAGTTAGGTGAGACTCATCGAGTAAAGACTGCTCCCTCGCGAAAACAGAAGTTGCCCTGAGCGTTTTGCCAACCCAATGTCGCCGCCGATTGCGTCGTCGTCAACTACCTTCACCGCCATAGCTCCTCTGGATGCGTGAAACGCTTCGATTCGATCCTCTTCGGTTACCGATACGCAGACCCTGGTATCTAGAACCACAAAGTTGAGCCCCGTGTGTGCAACATCCTTAACGATGCGCACGTCATACTCTTTGTACGCCTCGTCGAAGCGCAGGATGAGCCGGTCGAATTGATGTTGCTTCGAAGCAGCTCTTGGCCGAGCCATCACCATCAGCACACCGGAGTCAAAGGCGGCCGAGAGAACTCGGTAGCCATCAAGTTCTGCGATGTGAAGCTGGTGCGTAACTCCAGCGCGAGGAAAGACCGAGACGTAGGTTGCGCCAAGGAGGCTTTGAATTGCCACACCAGAGAAGAGCTGCGTGGCATTGGGAAGTACGGTTGCGACCACGGCGCTACCCGCGACAATTCGATTGCCCGACTCGGCCAACACAAGCTCCATGATCTTGTCTCTAGATCGAAAGTAGACACGCCCGTCGTAGCTTGTGACGTCGTGGCCGTGGAGTCCAAAGTCGATGTCCTCTCGGGTTACCAGGTTGCGCAACGCAAGGCCCTCGCCAACTTGCGAGACCGCAACGGCCTGGTTGGCACGCGCGCTAAAAGCTACCCCTTGGGCTCCTTCGCCAACTCTGCGGCCGTTTAGCCATAAGCCCGCTTGGGTAGAGACGACCATCGAATCGCCGTGCGCCCACACGCTTTGCACCGTGGCATCAAAGCTAGACAATTCCGCGATTCGAAGGGCGCCGCTGCCGATTACCGTGCGCACCGCAGGAACAAACGCACTTCGCCCAGTCACATCTGGCGGCGGGATTCGTTGGCCTTTCTCAAACACCGCCTCGTACCAATTCAACATCGGGGCAGGAATAACGCCAAAGGGGTAAGCGGCTTTGGGCACGCGAACATCGGGATTGAGCACCGATACGTTGGCCTTCATGCGCGCGTCTAGCCCCTTCAATTGCGGATGCTTGCCTTTGAATGGATGGATCCCCGTGAACATCTGGAAACTCACAATGGCAAAGGAGAACCAATCTGTGAGTTCGGAGAACGCATTCGCCGGTGCGTGACGATCTCGAATCGACTCCATGATGGCATCGGCGGGATAACTCCTCGTCTGATACGAATCTACGTCGATAAAGAAGAGTTCTGAAATCGCCTTATCAACTAAGAAGTTCATTTCATTTAGATCCACCACCAGGATGCCCGTCTTGTGAATGCGGGAAAGTCCTTGGCGAAACTGCTTAATCAACCGCGCGATTTGATCGGCTGTCACACGATTGCGCTCACGAAAGGAGCGTGGGAAGAGCTGACACAGCGCATAGGCATCACGGACGAAGCGCATGGTGTAACCCAGCGGTGCGCCGTCTTTATCGCAGACAAGCTTCTGCGGCCGAATCACATTGGGATCGTCCAGGGCGGAGAGTTCACGCACCTTGCCCTCGCAAGGCACACTCGAGACATCCGAGAATATCTTAAATGCCGAACCGCCCTTCGCGTAAATCGCACCTTGGCCACCCTGGCCCACGTAGTCTCGCTTTGTAAGAGAGACCGCACCTTCCCCGCGAACCCAAACCTTCATAGCGGTTCTCCCAAGTAGATGCCGGCGACTCCCAAATCATCGAGATGCTTCCACAAGTGTTGTGCACAGTGTTTCTGCAAAAAACGTCGACAGCGCCGCACCAAAAACTCACCGCGCGTCGACTTTAGTGCCATGAGATGCTCGAGAATGGCGTTCGATGAAAGTTGCACCCCTGTGGATTCGGAATCGCTCTGAAACGATTCGACCCCATCAGAGAAAACTAGGACAAACTCGTAGTCTGCAGAATCGAGCGTTGTCGTCCAGGGAGTAAAGCCCGAGGCTGCGTACATCCGAGTCTCTCGCCCTCCAAGCGTGTGGGTTATCATCCGCGCACCGTAGCCCTCGCGCAGATACTGCTGCATACGGCTCTCTTTAAGCAGATACGAGAGATACGCCGGCGCGCCACCATCGTCGATGCTCCAAGTCTCGATGCGACCATCGCGCCTCTTGGCCGCAACAACGCCGTCGCCTGCCGCCCAAACGTGCACGTTGCCCGCCTCGCCTTGCCACGCCGCCAAGAGTGTCGCATCAAGGCAGCCCCGATCGATGCCCAATTGGTCGGCCGCCGAAGCTGCGCGCCCGATGACCCAATTGGCATCGAGCGCGTCTCCGTATACTTCGAGAGCATGCATAGCGGCGCAGGTAAGAAAGCGCGCACCTAGGTCACTATGGGCCGACGAAGAACATCCATCGGAGACCACAGCAAAGCATCGTTCTTTCGCCAAGCCACGGCCACTCCGAGTTATTCCGGCGCGAGCGTAGTCTTGGCAGACGGTGTGACTGCTTCCTATCGCGTAAAATGCATTGCTGTGCATAAGCTCTCTTTCGTGACTTAGAACGTTAACGATTGGCCTGCGCTTCCACTTCCCAAGGCTTGTGACTGGGATGAAATCGACTTTGAAACAAAGCCGCCAAGCTTTGCGAGTTCCTTCGCCGTCGCTTTGCCGATGGAGACATACTGGGTAAAGCCGGCTTCCTTTTTAAGCTCGCGAAAGTAGTCGTTTAGGCCACCAGATTGGGTATTCACGCCAATTAGCACCGATACAATCGACTCCAGCGACTCGCTGGTGACACCACTTTGGAATGCATCGGCGACCATCGCTCGGTCCATCTTCGAGCGATTGTCCATGCCATCGGTAACCACGAATACGGCAGCGTTCACATCAAAGTCCTGTTTGGTAAGTGCAAGCCCATACTGGGTCGCAGACAAGATTCCGTTGTAGGTCGCATCGTAGAGCGCCGTCATGCCACCAATCTGAATCACGCCTGTGTAGTCGTCTTCGTTGCATTCGGTAAGCGGCTTGTAGCCGTGCACCTCGGTGACCGTGTCATCAAAGATCACGAGCCGAAGCATCATGTTGTCGGCTCTTGGCGAATGACGGCAGGACCGAACAACCTCCTTAACCGCCGCTTCGATCTCGCCGCGAAATCCCGAGACCGATCCGCTAACGTCCACGACGATAAGCCCCAAGGTGTACTCGCTTGCGCCGAGGTCTTCGATTCTTCGGGCGGAGAATCCATACGAGGACCCTCCGACGGTGTGTGTACTCATATTTCCATTTGTAAGAACGGGCATGGTCTTGTCTCCCTTTCGTTATGCAGCGCTGCGGAGAAAGTCCGCGGTTGTTGATGTCTTCATGCCTTTTCCCGTGAGTTCGCCAAAGACTTGGCGAAGCTTGTCGGAGAAAAGGGTTGTTCCCGGTGGGTCGGGCACAGGGCTGGTGCTATCGGTAAGCCACACAAGCTTTTGGATGTACGAGGCATCGGAGAACGAGTTGGCGATGTCGTGCACTGTATTCATCACGCAGTGCGTGGATGCTTGGCCGGCGAGCAAAACCATATCGGCGTCTTCCAAGGTTTGGATAAGCCCAGTATTTACCTGGGTCGTGACGTCTTCTGGGTCGGGCACCTCCGCTTGTACCGCTGAGAAATGTTCTGTCCAAGGGTTCGACCCTTTGGTCACAAAATCAGCTTGGGCAAATCGGTCTTCCCACTCGTGAATGGCGCCGGCGAGTTCGGGAGCAACGTTGTGCCCCTCATCGCCAATCAAGCAGTGCTCGGGCCAAATCGTGTGTGGATACCGGCCACTGGCTTCGAGAGCGCGCAGATATAGGAGCGAACGTTTTAGGAACGAGGGCATCGTGGTCGTCCAGCGCCCGGCGTCCACGTCTGCTGCGGAGATTAGCGTAAATGGCCCAGGATGAGCACCAGAGGCGTCTTTCCACCAGATCGGATGTGCAATGTCGACCTTGCGATGACTATCCAAGGTTACGTGGATGTCGTCGATTTTATCCTTCATGCGGTGAACCAGGCCAGCAAGGCGTTTTACGTCCTCGTCGGCCCCGGGAACGTAGAGGCTGCCGTTTGGGTTACAGAAGTCGTTCTGCGGATCGATGATGAGTAGATGAATTTTCATAGCTCTTCTTTCCTTTCCTGCGAGTTGGCGCAGCTCTCCCGCGCCAAGTCTAGTCTCGGTGTTTTTCGTAGAGTATTTTCGTGGGCGGCTTCTAGCCGACCGCGGGAAACGCTTTCGCGTCTCCAAAGTGAAACTGTCTTAGCTCTTGCACGTACTGCTCGGTCTGCGGGCTTAGCCCGACCTGGGATCCCGAGACTTCGGGCCTTTGGCTTGCCGCAAGAATTTGGTATCCCGCGGGCGGCGACTCGCCAACTTGCCCGATGAGCCCAACAGGCCCGCTTCCCAAGCTGCGGCGGAAGATAATGGGTTGGCCTGGAATCGAAGTCTTGCCGGGCACGCTGAACTTCATCACCGGTCGGCCTCCGGTGTTAGAGAGTTTGTAGACTGCAGCAACTCGGTCGCGAGTGAGCTTGCCCGGGGATGCCCCACCCACAAGAAAGCCGCCAACTCCGTAGAGACACTTCGCTGGGGGAATCTCTAATCTCTTAGCCGCCTGCTCGAGGTCTGCAATGCGCTTGGGCCGCATCGAATCCATAAAGACGTAGGTTGGAGTTACGCCAGATTTGGCAAACGCTTCCAGCTGCACTTCGTGATCACCCGAGTCGAATCGAACCGTTGCCGGGCGCTCTGGGCTCTCCTTAAGGACTTGCACTGCATCGGGAATCCCGAGCTCCATGGCGTTGTAGGTGTCAAAGAGGTAGCTCGGCGTCGCACTTCGCATGTCTCGAATGGCACGAAAACCCTCTAGGTCTCGGCCCCAGCGCTGCTGATGCTCATGACCTGTTGTCCCGACCAGGGTTAAGCCTAACTCATGGGCCAAGAAGGCATTTGAGGTCTTGGTGATTCCTGCCTTTGCGACTTGCACTAGTGCGGCTCGGTGCATCTCCATGGAGTGCGCGCTTCGCATTCCAACTTCAAAGAGACGCTCTCCATCGCCGCGAGTGGCAGACACAAGATCTTCAGCATTTTTCTTAACGCGTTCTAGAAAGAGCGCCTCGTTAACCATCACACTCGTACCACTGCCGCGACCAACGGCCTTGAGAACAAGTTGGATGATTGTTCGCTCGGACTCACTCGCACAGAGAAACTCGGATTGGCCATCTTTGAGGACTGCCGTTGCAATCTGAATTGCAGCGTGTAACCAAACCAAGAGCGGCTCGAGCCAAGAGGCGAGAAACGATGGAGCCGTCACCGAGACAATGGGCTCTTGCTCGCGAACCCAGCTGCCCTTTGGCGCTGCCCACACCGTCGGGCCCCAGGCCAGCGCAGCCTCCATCGCGCTGGTGAGTGCGAAGCCACTGGCGGCCAAGAACGCGCTCTCTGCTGCCGTTGCGCCCTCTGGACAGAGCCTGGCGACGACCTCTTTCAAGTCAAACGGAATGTAGTACCAGCCCGGCCTTCGAAACGAGAGGTAGAACGTCTCTTGCCGCAGCGGGAAGCCCGCCTGAGCCATCGAGAACTTATAACCATCGGTCATTAGAACTGATGGCTTGCTCCTACCAAGCATTGCTCGAACCAACTGCGCCTCAAGTGACTTCATTGTTCTTCCCTCCTATCCTTAGTGTATATCGTACACCAGGCTTAGTGTCAAGAACACACTAAGCATTGAAAGGCGAATTCTCTTGTTCGAAGTCGCCGTAGCTTCAGACAGGCTGTTGACTGGTCGTTTTTTTGCCCCAGATTTACACTCACAGCGACGGTGCAGCGGCCAGCGCATTCTTCAGCATCGGGTCTTGCGAAGACGCTTCGCCCCAAGCGCACTGAATGGGAAAACTCGCATCGAGACGCTCTTGTTTGAACGACCACGTACCGGCGAGATTGGGCCCATCACTGTGCAGCCACGGCACTAGAGTATAGCCAAGCCCTGCGGCGACCAGCGAGAGCATCGAGTCGGCGGTGCCAACCTCGGTGATGCGCTTTGGTTGCACGCCGGCTTCACTCAGCGCTTGGTTTTGTATCTCGCGATGCTGCGTCCAAGACGGATAGGCAATGAACTCTTCGTCACCCATGTCCGCAAGTTCGATGCATTGCTTCTTCTCCGAGCGCGAAGGCACCACGAGGTATCCGTAGGCCATCGCAACCACTCGACTCGAAACACCCTTTGGAAGTTTTGCCGGCAGAAAGTCGACAATCAAATCGGCCTTGCCGGTAGAAAGCCGAGTTAGATCGGGCCTGACGGTTTCGGTTACCCGGATTTCGAGTTCGGCTTCGCTTGCCCGAAGCTTGCGAAGCCAGCCCGGCATAAGTTGACGCAAGACCAAGGCACTGGCTTCAAGCCTGAGAACTCCACCTTTTCCGCGTTGCAAGAGATCTACGAGTTCTTCTAAGTCGTCGAGGAACGGTGATACCCGCTCGAAGAGCGACCGCCCTGGTGCCGTGAGTTCGACTCGGTCCTTTGCGGTTCTCACAAAGAGGTCGAAGCCCAGCTCCTCTTCGAGCCGCCGCACCTGCTGAAAGAGGCCCGGCTGGGTTATCGGATAGGGAAAGGCGCGAGCCGCCTTTGCGTAGCTCTGGTGACGCGCAACCCAGACCATTCCAACCAGACGACTTAGACCAATCACTAAGCCCAGATTATCAATTTGATAACTATTAATACATTTGAACTACCTGGGTGATCACCCAAAAGCGGCCAGTGATGATCACTTGAAAA
>TARA_R110002096_G_scaffold436044_1_pt1 | contig 69766 bp, 71 predicted proteins | sample TARA_R110002096 | Tara Oceans TARA_R110002096 (sample SAMEA4397295) | marine metagenome | biome: Polar Biome; feature: [DCM] deep chlorophyll maximum layer (ENVO:01000326); material: water (ENVO:00002006), including particulate matter (ENVO:01000060) such as... | depth 35 m
AAAAATGTATAATTTAGATCGGTACTAAAAAGGGGAAGCCTACACAATTATTAAATGCTATTACTTTTTCGGATAGCAAAATGTTAAAAAGCTTCGGATTGCTTTTGATTAAACCAGGCTTTTTATCCAAGGAATATATTTTAGGGAGAAGAAATTTATACACTAAACCTCTTCCTTTATTTCTAATTATCAACCTGCTTTACTTTTTTTTCCAACCTGTAGATACCTTTTACTCTGGCTATTATTCACAAACTGAACATCAAAATTATAGTAATTACGCAAAGAAAATTGCAGATTCGAAAATGAAGACCTTAAATCTTAGCAAAGTCCAATTTGCAAATAGATATAATAAGGCTGCTATGGATTATTCCAAAACCCTCATCATTCTTTTGGTTTTTCTTTTCTCTATTCCCCTAAGTATAGTTTTTTGGAAAAGGGAAGGGCTCTATTTTAATCATATCATATTTTCTTTGGGATATATAAGCTTTATCCTTTTAGGTCCCATTTTACTGCTCTCTATTATTGTTAAAATTCTGCAATTCATCCTTAAAAATTATTTTGAAATTATTTTCCAACCCAATATTAACGGTCTCGCATTTTCGAGTCTCATTGCCTCTATTTTACTCCTTTACCTAATAAAAGGTCTCCATAGGTTTTACGAACAAAAATACATTTGGATTATACCTAAAGCTTTATTTTTATTAGCCTCCACCATTGCGGTAATCATTGGCTATAGATTTCTAATGTTTTTGATTATTATACAAAGCATATAAGTCCTCCGAGTTTAGAATTAGCCTGTAATTTTAAAGGAAAGTTCAAAATCAAGTAATTGCAAGTCTATTCTGGTTCTTGACTTAAAATTTTTCAAATACTCCTAGTCCAAATAATGCAAAATCATATTTCACCGGATCTTGAGGGTCTATTTTTCTTAAAGATTCATCCAATTCTTTCAAGGCCTTACCATCATTTTGCTTTCTGCTGAGCAGCCCTAATTTCCTTGCCACATTTCCAGAGTGCACATCTAAGGGGCAGGAAAGGTAGCTTGGAGAAATTTCCTTCCAGATATTAAAATCCACTCCAGCGCTATTGGACCTTACCATCCATCGTAAAAACATATTCAGCCTTTTACAAGCCGAATTCTTTAATGGGTTGGAAATGTGTTTTTCCGTTCTTTTTAAATGATCCAAATGGAAAAAGTTTTGCCTAAATCTGGATATGGCCATTTGCAAATCACTTTCGCCCTCCCGGGCTTTAAAAAAAATTTCTAAGCTAGATTCCTTTAGGTAAAGCGACTTCAGGCTAGAAATAAAGAATTGCAAATCCAGACTATTAAAGGTTCTATGGACAAAACCTTCAAAATTTTTTAAATCTTCTTCTTCATGGTTTATTATAAAATCATAAGGGCAATTATCCATTCTTTGCATGAGGCTCTTTGCATTTTTAATAATGCTTTTGCGCTGGCCCCAGGCAATACTAGCCGTTAGAAATGCACTGATTTCAATGTCCTGCTTCTTTTCAAAAAGATGAGGAATTTGGATGGGATCACTTTCAATAAATTCCGAAGAGTGGTAGAGCCGGTATTTTTCGTCGAGAAAATCTTTTAATTCTTCACCTTTCATGATTCAAGCTTGCGAACTATAGCCCTTACTTTTTCTAAATCTTCTTGGGTGTCTACGGCGATGGTTTCATGTGTACTCAGACGAATACGGATTTTTTTACCCGCTTGTAACCAACGTAATTGTTCTAAAGATTCAGAAATTTCCAAATTATTCTGTGGGAGATTTGCAAAGAGTTTTAATGCTTCAGGCTTATAGGCATACATTCCAATATGGTAGAGATACTGGTGATTTTTTGCCCATTCTTCTTTGGGGAAATCTCTGAGGTATGGAATTATGGATCGACTAAAATATAGGGCATCTTTATTCTCATCCAATACTACAAAACAACCATTGTGTTCCTCAAGTTTGGCATTTTCGCCTGCTGGCATGGCCAAGGAGGCAAGATCTACATTTTTGTCCTCTTCAAAACAAGCCACTAATTTTTTTAGTTGATCAGGCTGCAGTAGGGGTTCATCACCTTGAATATTTATAATTACATCCGGGTCTAAACCCTCTTCATTCATAATTATCTCCATCGCTTCCAAACAGCGATTGGTGCCCGTTTTATGTTCTTTTGAAGTCATTACCACCTTAGCACCAAAAGAATTAACATGTTCTTTAATCCGCTTATCATCAGTAGCTATAAACACTTCATCTAAAGCAATAGTACATCTTTCATAAACCCTTTGGATCATGGATTTACCTTCGATGTCTTTTAATGGTTTTCCCTCTAACCTTGAGGATCCATAGCGAGCTGGAATAATTCCTAGTACTTTCATGAAATTAATTGTTTGGGCAAATTAGAAAATTTAATGGTTTGCTCATCCTAATCCAAAATTTATCATCATTAAAAGTGGATATTTTGGATTCCCAAAGGCTAAATATAAATGGTCAATTAATTAGATTTGCTTCAAAGCATTCTCAATATGAATAAAGGTGAGGCCCAAAAAAGAATCCTTGAACTTCGGGAGGAATTAAATCAACATAATCACAATTACTATGTTTTGGACAATCCAAGCATTTCCGATTATGATTTTGATATGCTTTTGGAGGAATTGCAAAATCTTGAAAATTCATTTCCTGAATTTATGGATCCCAACTCTCCAAGTAAAAGGGTAGGAGGTGATATCACCAAAAACTTTGAGACTGTAGTGCATAAATACCCCATGCTATCTCTGAGTAATACCTATTCTAAGGAGGAATTAGAAGATTTTATTAAAAGAATTAGCAAAATGGTTCCGGAGGAAATGGAATTTGTTTGCGAACTAAAATATGATGGAGCTGCTATAGGAATTAATTATAAAAATGGTCAATTCGAAAAGGCCGTTACAAGAGGAGATGGGAGCAAAGGAGATAATATTTCGGCCAATGTAAAAACCATTTCTTCAATCCCCCTAAAGCTTAAAGGTGATTCTTACCCACCTGACTTTGAGATTAGAGGGGAGATTTTTATGCTTTTGGACGGTTTTAGAAAATTAAATGAAAGTCGTGAAGAAGATGGCTTGGAAACCTTTGCAAACCCTAGAAATACGGCTAGTGGAACATTGAAAATGCAGGATAGCGCCATTGTAGCTAGCCGTGATTTGGATAGTTTTTTATACTATGTTTTTTCTGAGAATTCTATTGCCGACAATCACTATGACAGCATCTTAAAAGTTAGAGAATGGGGCTTTAAAATTCCTCCACCAGAAAAAAAATATATTCAAAAGGCGAAAAATATTGATGAGATTTTTGAATTCATTAATTATTGGGACGAAAATCGTCAGCAACTACCATTTGAAATTGACGGCATTGTAATAAAAGTGAATAGCTATGCACAGCAGCAGAGGTTGGGAAGCACAGCCAAATCTCCCAGATGGGCTATAGCTTATAAGTTTAAAGCCGAAGAAGTTTCTACTCAATTAAAATTTGTGAGCTATCAAGTAGGTAGAACTGGGGCCATAACTCCAGTTGCCAATTTAGAACCCGTTTTATTGGCCGGTACCACCGTAAAAAGAGCTTCCCTGCACAATGCCGATCAAATTGCAAAATTGGATTTAAGGGAAGGGGATTTTGTTTTTGTTGAAAAAGGTGGCGAAATAATTCCTAAAGTAACAGGGGTGGACCTGAGCAGAAGACCAGCTGATTCCATTGCCTTTAAGTATGCAGAGTTTTGTCCGGAATGTAATAGTCCTCTTATTCGAAAAGAAGGAGAGGCACAGCATTATTGCCCAAATGCCTCTATCTGCCCACCTCAGGTAAGTGGAAGAATTCAGCATTTTATAAGTAGAAAGGCTATGGATATTGAAGGTCTTGGTGGTGAAACGGTAGACTTACTGGTTGAGGCTGGACTGATTCGAAACTATGCTGATTTGTATTTACTGAAAAAAGAAGAATTATTACCATTAGAGAGAATGGCTGAAAAGTCTGCACAAAATATAATTGATGGCATCGAAAAAAGTAAGGAAATCCCATTTCAAAGAGTGCTATTTGCTTTAGGAATAAGATATGTGGGCGAAACTGTGGCTAAAAAGCTAGCCCTCCATTTTGAATCAATGGATAAACTTCTACATGCTAGTTTGGAAGATTTATTAACTGTAGACGAGATTGGCCAAAGGATAGCTGAAAGTTTTACAGAGTTTTTTAGTCAGGAAGAGAACCGCGAAATGATAGAAAGATTGAAAGCCGCAGGTTTACAAATGGAGATGGTAAAACAGGAGGGAGCAAGTAAAAAGCTGGAAGGTCTAAAAATTGTGATTTCTGGAAGTTTTGAAAGGTATTCGAGAACAGAGATTAAAGAATTAATAGAAAAACATGCTGGTAAAAACACTGGTTCGGTGTCAGCCAATACCGACCTTATTGTAGCGGGTGAAGGAATGGGTCCTTCCAAAAGAAAAAAGGCGGAAGATTTAGGAGTAAAAATTATCGATGAGAATCAATTTGCAGAAATGATTGCCTAATGGGAATGAAAACTAGGTTTAGAAATTATCAAATCAATAAGCTAAAAAAAAATCCAGCTAAAGCTAAGTCCTATTCGGGTTTTGCTGCGGTTAGGACCATTGGAATTTCTTTTGCTAACCAAAAATTTAGAGATGAAATCCAAGACTATAAAAGGAAAATGGAGGGTCTAGGAAAACAAGTTAGCATTATCGAATATATCCCTTTTAAAAGGAAGGAAATAGAGAAAAAGGATATCTATACACCAGAGCAATGGTATTGCAAAAGTGATTTGAATTATTCGGGAGTACCTACAAATGCTCATGTGCAAAGCTTTTTACAAAGGGAATATGATGTGTATTTGGATTTAAACGAAGAAGAAGAGCATCCTAATGATTTTATTAGCTTAAAACTCAAAGCAAGCCTAAAAGCTGGGAATTCCAATAGGCAGGATTTAGGGCTCGATCTGGCTTTTTCCATTTCAGAAAAAGATAACTTGCAGCACTTTTTTAAACAACTCGATTATTATCTCAATTTTATAAATCAGAAATAAAAAATGACTGAATTTAGAGGAACAGGGGTGGCTCTAGTAACTCCTTTCAAGGAAAACCAAAAAGTTGATTTTGATGGGCTAGAAAAATTAATAAATCATTGTATTGATGGAGGGGTGGATTATTTGGTGGCAATGGGTACTACCGCAGAAAATGCTACTCTCACTGCTGAGGAAAAAATATCAGTGCTTAAGCATGCCCAAAAAGTGAACGATGGTAGATTGCCCATAGTTTATGGTATTGGTGGGAATAATACCCAAGGAATAATTGAAACTATAAAAGCTACAGATTTCAATGGTATTTCTGCTATTCTTTCTGTTTCTCCCTATTATAATAAACCTACACAAGAGGGAATTTATCAGCATTTTAAGAACATTAGTGAGAATTGTCCTGTACCCATTATTGTATATAATGTTCCGGGAAGGACATCTTCAAATATGACTGCAGAAACCACATTGAGATTGGCCCGCGATTTCCAAAATATTATCGCGATAAAAGAGGCTAGTGGCAATATGGAACAAGTGATGAAAATTATTAAGGAAAGACCCAGTGGTTTTAAGGTAATTAGTGGGGATGATAATTTAAGTCTGGCTATGATCGCTTGTGGCGGTGATGGTGTTATTTCTGTAAGTGGACAAGGTTTTCCAAAAGTATTTAGCAAAATGGTGAATTCCGCTTTGGAAAATTTAATGGACGAAGCTAGGCAAGCTCATTATAAATTATTGGATATCACCAATATGCTATTTGAAGAAGGGAATCCAGGTGGAATTAAAGCGGTATTAAAGATCAAAGGTATTTGTGCTGCAACTTTAAGGCAGCCTCTTTGGAAAATATCGGATGACTTAAATTCCCGGATTGAAAAAGAAATGAAAAAGGAGTCTATTTAAACAATTTTGGCACGCCAATTGTAAAAAGCCCAAAGGAATAAAAAACAAGATTTTTAAAACAAACCAAACCATGAAAATTCACATTAGCATAGCTTTAGCAGCATGTATTGCCCTAACAAGTTGTTCCGGTACTAAAACCGTAACCCGAGTAAACGAAAATGAACAAATAGATTTAAGCGGTAGATGGAATGATACCGATTCTAAACTGGTAGCCCAGCAAATGATCGCAGATGTTCTTGCTCGTCCTTGGCTAGGAGATCATTTAAAAGCAGAAGGAAAAAAGCCAACCATCATTGTAGGCCTTGTTAAAAATAGAAGCAGCGAGCATATCGCCTCCGAGACTTTTATCAACGATATCGAAAGGGAATTAATCAATTCTGGTCAGGTAAGATTGGTGCAAGGTGGAGAGTTTAGAAATGAGCTTAGGGCTGAAAAGGCAGACCAGCAAAACAATTCTTCTTTAGAAACTGTGAAAAAATTTGGTAGAGAACTTGGTGCAGATTTCATCCTTCAAGGCTCTATTAATTCAATTTCCGATGCCAATAGCAAAACCAAATTGGTGTATTACCAAACGGATTTGACTTTAACCAATATTGAAACCAACGAAAAGGTTTGGGTAGGATCTAAAAAGATCAAAAAAGTAGTTCAATAAGTCTCTTTATCCCAAACCATCATGTTACAGATTTATGAAAAGCTTCAAAATTTTCTTGGAGCTTTTCTTTTACTTTCGGTATTGAGTTTATCGAGCTGTGCCACTTATTACGAGAAGAACCTAAAATTTCAAGAATCTTTCGTTCAAGGGGAATTTGAAAAAGCCGATAAATTACTTGGAGATCCTGAAAAGGCCTCTGAAGGAAGAAACCGCCTTTTATTTTTCCTACATAAAGGGGTGGTACTTCATATGCTCGAGAGATATGAGGAAAGCAACTCTTATTTTGAACAAGCCTATATTTTTTTAGAAGACTACAAAAAAAGTTATGGAATGGAAGCCTTGAGTTTGGTATCAAACTCTTCCATAAAAACCTATATTGGTGAAGATCATGAGAAGGTTTTACTCCATTATTATAAGGCCCTCAACTATTTAAAACTAAACCAACCGAATTCAGCACTTGTTGAATGTAAAAGGCTTAATATTAAACTTCAGGCCCTAAACGATAAATACGAAGGCAAAAAAAATCGCTATAAAAATGATGCCTTTGCCCATCTATTAATGGGTATTGCCTATGATATGGATAAGGATGTGAACAATGCCTTTATCGCTTATAGAAATGCTTATAATGCCTATAAAAACTCCTATTCACCAGATTTTTCTGTAGACATTCCTGTTCAATTGAAGCAGGATCTCCTACGCACCGCCTACTTAAATGGATTTACCGAGGAGCTTAGGTTTTATGAAAAGGAATTTGAAACCAAATATGTTTATAGTAGAGGAGAAGGTGGGGAATTGATCTTTTTTTGGCATAATGGACTAGGTCCCGTTAAAAGTGAATGGAGTGTAAATTTTACCATCGTAAAAGGTGAAGGTGGCGAGGCCTTTTTTGTTAATGAGGAATTGGGTTTACGTTTTCCATATAGGCATGAAGATAAGGATGAAGATGGAAAAGGACTTGGAGATTTGAAGATCGTTCGTGTAGCTTTCCCGAAATATTTAATCAGACCTACAGTTTATCAATATGCACATTTGCAAAAAGGGGAAGCTGTTTATCCTTTGGAAAAAGCCGAAGACATTCAAGCTATAGCACTTTCTGTACTCAATGATAGGATGCTAAGAGAATTTGCAACTTCCATAACCAGACTTGCACTAAAACAATCTGCGGAAGAAGCGCTTAGAGAAGAGAACCAAGAAGCAGGAATGTTGCTTTCTGTTTTTAATGCAGCCACGGAAAAAGCAGATACTAGAAATTGGCAAACTATTCCAAATAGCATCTATTATTCTCGTATTCCCCTAGAATTAGGCTCAAATAAAATTAGTCTCAACACCTTTGAAGAAGGGGAATTTGATAATCCACAAAACCTTGAGAATTTTGAGTTTTTTGTGGAGGATAAAGGAATGATTTTTCATATTTATAGTAATTTGGAGAGCTATTCACCAGTGAATCCCTAAGATTCTGATTTTTAATTTTTTTAAATGAAGCTGTCCTTAGTTCTTGCCACCGCCGTTTTTTCATGTCTCATAGGCCCTTTAAAGGCACAGGTTTTAACACCCGAACCGGAACTAAGTTTGTTTATTTCAGAACCTAAGCTTATTCTTGAAAAAGAGGCCCACTATTGCCTGATTAATTTTGAGCTGAAAAACAATACTCTTGATGAAATAGAATTTAGAACTTGGTCTTGCTCTTGGCAAGGCTATTTTTCAATAAATAAAATGGAGCTAAAAATAGTTGCGCCATTCTGTGATAAGAATTTCCCGGAAACAAAAAACTTGGCCGGACAAGAGGTTTGGAAGAGGAGTATAAAACTTAAATTAAATCCGGGCTATAGTCTTCCCATAGCTTTTAAATTGGGAATGGACTTTATTCGGGTACTCCATGAAGAAAAACTTTCAGATTCTGGAGTGATTATCTGGTCCAATGAATTAACGATAGTTAAGCAATAGAAATTTAGCTTCATTTATTCATCTATCTTTGGGAGCCTAAACTGAAAAGCAGCAAATGTCAGAATTTTTGGCGACCATATTTTTTCTTATTGCAGTAATTGACCCCATAGGTTCCGTTCCGGTTTATTTGGAGGCAACCAAGGAGTTTGACGATTATCACAAGAGAAAAATCGCCATAAGAGCTTCCATTATTGCCTTTCTTATTCTATTGTTCTTTATTGTTATAGGCCAACTTATCCTTGAGGGGATGGATGTTTCTTTGGATGCATTTCAAATCTCCGGTGGAGTAATATTATTTCTATTTGCCCTCACCATGATTTTTGGAGATGGTAAACCAGAAAAGGAAAAAAATAAAATCACGGATTATAAACATGTAACTATTTTCCCTGTTGCCATTCCTTCAATAGCTTCACCAGGGGCGATTATGGCTGTGGTTTTAATGACCGATAATCATATCTACACCATAGAACAGCAAACGGTGACTTCCCTATTGGTTTTAGTGGTAGTGGCATTAACCGCCGCAACATTGCTTATGGCCTCAAGGGTTCAACGAAGAATTGGGGATTATGGAATTACCGTAATTAGTAAAATAATGGGACTCATTCTAGCTTCCTACGCTGTTCAAAGCATCCTATCAGGGATTAGTGATTACTTCATTTCCAAATAAAATCTTTATTTATTTTTTACCAGCGCAAGTATTTTAATATGATGTCGTCCATGTTGGGAACATATATAAATTCAACCATGAAAAAATTAAACCTAGCCTTTTTAGCTTTATTTGGAATGCTGATTATTTTAAATTCCTGTAAAGAGGATGATGATGATACTTCTAGCACCAATACCAGTACAACATCGAACTCCGACCTTCACTCTGCCTTTGCCGAATTTGACGGTGATAATACCAGTATTTATTTAGATGGGAATGAAGTAGTAATTGAAACCAATGGTTTGCCTAATCATACTTCACCCTATTGGTCTGCTACTCACCCCTTATTTGTAGAACCTACGGTTACCAATTATAATGATATGGCACCCGGTAATATTGATAATTTTAATGGATCCTATACTTTAAGAGTTCCAATTTCTGCAAACCTAGCGGCTTCTTCTTCCTCAACTGGTTTAGGGGCTATTGGTATTGCGGTTAGCGGATCTGTTATTTATAATGATGAGGAAGGTCCAAATGTACCTTTAGACAATGCCGTTGTATCTTTAGACTATACCGCAGCACATACTGGTCCTCAAAGTTATCATTACCACCTAGAGCCAAAGGCCTGGTCTGATGATGATGATAAACTTATTGGAATTATTTCGGATGGTTTTTTTCTATATGGTAGAAAATGTAGCTCTACAGGTACTTATCCTACAGATTTAGATGCTTCTGGTGGACATTCTAGTACCACCCAGCATAATGCAGATGGAGAGTATCATTATCATATTAAAAATGAATTATACCTAAATAGCTATTATATTTTATTCCCTGGAGATTACCAAGGTAGCCCAAATGCCATTCAATAATAAAATAATAATCCTTTTAATTTTCCTTGCCTTTTCTTGCAAGGAGGAAAAAGCTGAAACTGGAGAAAATCTGGTTTCAGCTTTATCCATTTCCCAAAATCAATCTGATTATACCCATCAAGATTCTTTAGTTTTAAATCCTGATGAAGGACTGGTATACGTTAAGGCTAAGGTTTTTAGCGGTAGAGCTCTTTCTTTCTATGGAAATGGAAAAATTGCCACGGAAACATTCTATGAAAATGGAAAAAGGAATGGCCCATTTCGAAAGTTTTTTAAAAGTTCGGATTTAAGTTTTGAAGCTATTTATAAGGATGGTAAAAAGGATGGATTAAGTCGTTCTTGGTGGTCTAATGGAAATTTGAGAAGCGAAAATAATTATGCCGAAGGAAAAGCCCATGGAAGGCAAAAGCAATGGTATAGCAGTGGAGCACTTTTTAAAGTGTTAAACCTAGAATATGGTAAAGAGGAGGGCAAACAACAATCCTGGAGGGAGAACGGAAAGGTTTATAGTAATTATGAAGCCAAAAACGGTAGAATTTTCGGACTAAAACGATCCAATCTTTGTTTTAAATTGGATGATGAAGAAGTTCAATCCCTGAACTAAGAGCATTTAATTTCAGTTTATCTCTACTCTCCAAGCTAAATTCCCTCTTCAGTTTTTTGCTGCCCTTTGCAAATTGTAAATTGCTTGGAAAATTAGATTTATTGGAATCGATAAGTAGAAAACCCATTATTAAGTCCTTTGTAGATGAAAGTCTTGAAGCCTATAAGAAGGAAGGTTTTGAATGTCTTGTAGATAGTCTTTGCAATAATATTCTTTCTAAAAAAGTGAAATTTCCCTTATTGGAATACGCTGCACGGCTATATTATGAAGGGATAGAAGAGGAATTTCATATCATTTTTTGCGATTTAGTAGAAGCCCGAAAGTTAGAGGGAGGCAATGTTATCCTGGGCTCCTTACTTCAACTGCGAATGGAGTTTCATTATGAAAATTCTATTTCCAAAGCCGCTGAATATATTTCAAAAGCTCATATATGGTATGTATGTGACATTATCGGCGAAAGGGTTTTTGGACATGCTTTGCTTCATCATTATTCCAAAGCTATTCAAGATTATAAAAAGCTGATAAATAGTTCCAACCATTGGCTCCTGAGGTCTTTAGGCGCTGGAGCCCACTTGGCTATAAAGTGGAATTTGGAAAAGGAAAAAGTTAAAGAAGTGTTTGAAATTTTACTCCTTGTGGCCAATAGTAAGAATAAGGAAATAAGACAGGGAATAGGATGGGCTGCCAAGACAAGCCTTAAATTTCACCCTGAAATAGCCATTGAATTTCAAACAGTTATATCCGATGAAAATAAAGTGGCAAATTGGTTCAGGAAAAAGGTTCAAATAGGATTGGAGAGGAATGCATATCTAAAAGAAAAGTAGAGGAGTTAATTTTATTGGATTTTAAATTATTCTTCTATTTTTAGTTTTTACAAATCCAATTTGCCAACTTGAAGATCCAAAGTTTACTGGTATTTTTTTTCATTCCCTTTTTTGCAATAGCCCAATATGGTGATAATATTAGAACAGCCAGACCAGGTCAGGCCATTGGAGCCTTTACTCTTGGGAAGAATGTTTTTCAAATGCAAACTGGTTTTAATAATACCTACCTAAGAATTCCAGGACTAGGTATTTCAGAAAGAAAGGTTTTAAGTCAAAACACAGTATTGAGGTTAGGAATAAGTGAACACTTTGAATTAAGTTCTGTAATCAATTGGTCAAGCAGAAGAACTGATATTAATGGCAGTCAATCTAGCATAGGAGGAATAAGTGCTACTCAATTTGGGGCTCGATATAATTTTACAAGCAATGATGGTTTACTGCCAACTCTAGGCCTACAATACAGGGCTTTTCTAAAATTGCAAAGTGAATCCTTTAGAACCAATGATATTGGATCAAGATTTATCCTTTCCACAGGGAACAAAATCACCGATTATTTAAATCTTACGACAAATTGGATTTTACATTTCGACGGTTTTGATTCTAATCCAGATTTTGGATATGTTATCAATACTTCAATTTCTTTATCTAAAAAGTGGTCAACATTCGTTGAAGTGTTTGGATCTTTTGACCCCTTGTATTTTCATTTTGATACGGGTATAGGATATCTGGTGAATAAGGATTTTCAACTGGATATTTCAGCAGGCTACTTCGATGTGAATTCTGCTTCGGATTTTTTCTATGACTTCGGAATGTCTTGGAGGTTTGATTGGCGGAAGTAAAACCCAATTAAGCCCATTTTTTATTCAGTCTTTTTAATTTAAAATATTAGTAAAATGAATCAGGATCCACCTGCTGAGCTGGTCATTGATAAAAATTTGCTGAAAAATTTAATTTCCAGCCAATTCCCAGAATTGTCAGAACTAGAATTGAGTTTTGTGGATGAAGGATGGGATAATGTGAATTATAAATTAGGCTCTCAATATTTGATCAGATTACCAAGGAGACAAGTAGCCGCTGAATTGATAAAGAATGAAATAAAATTCCTTAAAAGATTGGGCCCTAAATTACCTATAGCTATTCCAGTTCCTCAATTTATTGGTAATGCTGATAAGGAATACCCATGGAAGTGGACAATTTCGCCATGGTTTGAAGGAGAAACAGCGGATCTTTCGAAATTGGGAGATGAAGAATCTCAATCTCTAGCTTATTTTTTAAAGGTATTACATGGAATAAAAATGGAGGACCCACCGTCCAACCCACATCGTTCTTGTCCCTTATCCGAAAAAGTAGAGGCCCTTTCCCCTAGAATTGAACGTTTAAAGAAGGCCACAAACTTTTTCAACTCATCTATAGAAAGGCTTTGGAATTTGGCATTAGAGGAAGATTCACAAGAGCTAAAATGCCTTATTCATGGTGATTTACACTCTCGCAATATCGTGGTGGAAAATGAAAAATTAAAGGCAATAATAGATTGGGGAGATGTTTGTTTTGGTGATCCTGCTACTGATCTTGCCAGTTTATGGATGCTTTTTGAAAATAATACCGTTAGAAATAAAGCCTTAGCCATTTATGGTGCAGACACTAGCTTAATTAAAAGGTCAATTGGATGGGCCATATATTTTGCGATTGTACTTCTTGATACCGGTATGAACTCCAATCCTCGGCATGCTAGAATTGGGGAGAGGATATTTGAGAATCTTGCCAATGAACCTAGGATTTAATAGCATATAATTTTAACATTTCATTATCGGCAGTAAAAGCCATACCATTATAAATTCCCCAAATGAAAAAGTATCTTCTATTGATTTTGGTTTTTAGCTTAAGCCTAGAGAAATTACAATCTCAAATTTTGGATTTTGGAGAGTTTAATGAGGATGCTTTAAAAAGTGAGGGTTTTCAAAAGCTTAAGGATTATATAGGAGATACTAGAATAGTAATTATTGGAGAACAAGAGCATGGTATAGGCAGCCACTATGAAAATTTTAAGCTCTTAAGCCAGTTTTTCCATGAAGACTTGGGATTTAATATAATAATACAAGAATATTGCTTTTTTGAATTCTATAGAGTCAATGAAGGGCTAAAAGTTTTGCCTAATGCAGAAAGCTATCGAAAAGGAATGTATTGGCCACAAGCAAAGGCCAAAGAATATTCCGCCTTTTTTAATTATTTAAATCAAGAGTCTAAAGGTGAAAACCCCATTCAAATGCTGGGTGCTGATCCCCGGATTTTTCCTAGAAATGATTTTATGGCCTATTTAAAAAAGGATTTGGACAGCAATATTATTAGTATCCATGAACAAGCTAGATTTTTAAGTATCCTAAACATCTTATTTAATCAAGAGTATAGAGATAGTACCAATACAAGTTTGGATAAGACGTTCTTTTTTAAGACCTGTAAATCTTTAAAATATCAATATCAAATGTCCAAGGGAAAGGAAACCAAATGGAAAGTGAGGTTTATTCATAATCTAGAAGTTTTTGCTAAAAATGCTTGGACAAGGGAATTTGGGGATTTAAATAGTCCAGATAGATTTTTCCATCGCGAAAAAGGTATGGCCGATAATATTATTTGGTTAGCCAAGGAGATTTTTCCAAATCAAAAAATCCTGATCCATCTTCACAATGGACATATGGCCAAAAACACCGATCTATTAAAATTTAGTTTGGATTCTACTCAACTTAAAAAATTACCTAATGCTGGTTCAATATTAAATGAAGAGTTTGGAGATAATTGTCTGCATTTTGCAAGCAGTTATTATGAGGGAAGCTATTGTAAATGGGATTATAAAGAATTAAAGATTCCCCTTCCTCCATCCGAAAGTATTGAATCAAAAATGAATGGCTTAGGGATTAATTATGGATTTTATACATTAAATGAAAATAATCAGGAATTGGAAAAAATGTTTTACGGCGATTTTAATACCTGGATTAAAAACCCGGAACCTAGGTTTCCAGTAAATCAATTATTTGATGGAATAATATTTGTCAATATGGTGAAGATGCCCATGGAAATGGAAAATCAGTAAAGCTCCAATTAATACTTTTTTCGAAATGGATTTCTGATAGGCGCTAAAGGCCATAAACAAATAGCAAATGACAAATTCAGCATATCTACTATATCTTAAGACCAAAAGCCCCCTAAAACTATTCTGTTATTTTCTACTATTCATCCTTGTATTTTTCAATACAAAGCTCTATTCGCAAAAATCTAGAATTCCCGAGATAATTTTTTCCGATAGTTTAAATGGTTCAAACCCTAGCTATGAAAATTTGGGTATTAAGGATAGTGAGGCTTTAATCCTTAAGTTTTTTGAAATCAAGGGCTTAAAAGCTGAACGCTGCAGCAAGTTTATAGTCTATTATAGAAATGGCAAAGTAAGATTGTTCAAAAGCTGTGAAACATCACCCTTAAGGGAAGGGACCTTATCTAAATATAGAGTAAAAAGGAAAAACCGACAGATTTATTGGGACCTATTGGATTCTCTAGTAGCCTCAAAGGCAATTTATTTGGATAAAGATGAAATTTTAAAACCTCCATTTAAAATAGACCCAAATTCTGATCCCAGTACCCTGAAATTTGTTGCCTTAGGTAGAAGCTGCTTATTATTATTTCAAGGAAACAAAATTATGAGCTATTGTGCAAAGGAGCCATTTGTGGCAGATATGGTGGATAGTCCTGGCAAGGAGGAAAAATTAAAATTCTTTCAACTGTTTCAACTTTTGGATGCTGTATTTAGCAATAAAATAAAGGAAGATTAGTAAGCTTCAGTTTAAAGAGCTAGCTTATTTTTTTGAGGACTCAATTATATTCTTTAACCTTGGATATAATTAATTTCATGAAATTATATATTTCAATACTAATATTTTCCATTGCTGGCATTTTTGGCAATACTAAAAGTTCAGAAGTAAATATTGAGAACGATAAGGAAGATATTATTTCCTCCTGCCTTGTTCAGCTTATTTCTAAAGGATTAAAAATTTCAGATACTGAGGGAAGAAGATATTTAGATTGCACAGTTTATTTTGTTGAAAACGGATATTTAGAAAGTACTATAGAACCCAAATTAATTGGTGAAAAAGTCTGTATACTAGATCCCAATGTGCTTTTTCAAATAGAAATAGACACCTACCTTGAAATCAGTAATTTTAAGATCTACCCAGATTCGGCGGAAATTGATATTCAATTTTATCCTTCCGAAAATGAATACCATTTCAAATTATCCAAAAAACAAAAACTTTGGATGGTGCATTAAAATTATGGACCAGCCTGTGTAATAAAATTTAGAGGAATTAAATAATAGGATGATTGCAAGGATATTACAATCAAATATATTTTTATTCTTCTCTAAGTAAATTTCAGTCAAGGAAAATAGCTCCAAATGGTTCAAAAAAAAAGCCCCGATGGGTATCGGGGCTTCTCCACATACAACTGCACTAACAAATTGTATTCAGTAAATAGATTTTAAAAACCTAACCGATGCGGGAACAAAGGTTAAATTTCAAACCAAATCGACTTTCCTATTCACTGAAGGGATCACTAAACTTTTCATCATTGATCATTACATCATCCGTAAGGGTATGTAAGAATGCGATCAAATCATTTTTTTCAGTATTTGTCAAATTCAATCTTCTTATTTGTCCATTTGCTAATCGTAGCGGTGGACTAAGATTTGGGTGGTTTTGTACTCCATCATTATAGTGATTTACAACATCCAATAGGTTGGTAAATCTTCCTTCATGCATATAGGGAGCACTAATTCCAATATTTTTCAATGAACCAACTTTAAACTCCCCATTATTACTAGGGTTTCCGCTATTCCCACCAAGACCAAGGTCAGTGCTAATTGCTTCAAGTCCGTTGTTTCGGGGCCCTGGAGCTATAAAGGCATCAGTACCGTGGCAAAGTCCACATGCTCAGCGATCACTAAAAAATAGTGATTTGCCTCTATTTTCCGAATCCGTAAAATTAGGAAAATTTACTGAGGAATTTGCAACTCTAGACCTAGCAATATCATATTTACTATTAAAGGATATTAAACTTCTTATAAATTGTGCTAAACTTAGGGCTATTTTACTTTCTGTAATTTCATTATTTCCAAAAGCATTGCTAAAAAGAGGAGGGTAGTAATCGGTTTTATTCATTCTTGAAATCAGGCTATCCAAATTCAAACCCATTTCTATGTGATCCTGTATGGGTTCTAGCGCTTGTTCTTCCAAACTTGAAGCTCTTTCATCCCAAAAGAATCTTGCTTTGGCATAAAATCGAGCATTGGCTAATGCCATGGAATGGCGGGCGGTTTCCTCACCTTCAAATCCTAGACTGAATGTTTTAGGATCCGAAAATCCTGAACTCGGTGAATGGCAACTAGAGCAGGATATTGTTTTATTTAAGCTCAAGATTTTATCATAAAAAAGAACACGACCCAGAGTGGCACCTTCATTATCAATAGGATTATGTGCAGGGGTATTATCAGCTCGGTTTAGCCTAGCATTTAATAAATAGTTCGGAATATTTTGAACCTCATAATTAAAGGAAATTTCGGGTAAAGTTATTTGTTCGGAATTGATGATTAAAAGATTAATCTCATCATCCGATTGCTGAGCCTTATTTCAAGATCCTAATAGCACAATTGCCATAGCACAAAAACATAATCTACGCATAGTCCTTAAATTTTAGGTTAATAAAAAATGAATCTTTCAAGCGTAGTTTTTTATCATATTTTTAGTGTGGCCTTGGTGGAGGGCGATTTTCATGTGGAGGACGATGCTGTCCTCTCAATGGCCCAACATTCGGACGAGGAATGCTTCTTCCAATTATTAAATCAAATTTTTCTTTTTGTTCTTCGCTACTGCAAATTTCTCTTACCTCCTTAAAATGCTGAAACAGAAAATCCATTTCTTGTTCTTGCAATTCACCCAATTTCTTTTTTGTGGCTTGGTATTCTTTGGAATTTTTAGAATTTTCTTCCTTTAATAATCTAAAAAACTCCCTTCGCGTTTCTGCAATTTCAATTTTTAATTCCTCAATTCTCTCCTCATGTTCCATCCTCAAGTTATGGAAGCTTTTTTCTTGCTCCTCACTCAAATTCATCTCCTTAGTCAAGGGATTATGGGGTCTGATTTCCTTAGCACCTTGATTTTTAACCATTAGCCATTGGTTGGACATCAAGCCTATATTTAATAGAATCAGTACTATAACAGCTATTTTTAGAAATTTAGTTTCCTTCAAACTCATATTAATAATCTATTTCAGAATCAAAGTATAAACTTGTTAAACTCATCTCATTGCTAGAATTGGTTTTTTTGTTTTCAAGACTATTCCAACTCAAAAAAGCAATATTTAAAATCACTACAGTTGCAATTCCGGTGAGCCAAACCATTTTTTTTCTAAGATCCCAAGTTTCTTCTAATCTTATTTTAGAATCAGAGATGGCGATTTTCCATATTCTATCGGCCATTAATGGACTTAAACTTGGTTTCTCTACAGAATCTAAACTGTTTAATGTCTTTTGGATATTTTCTTCAATATTTTCCATAGATAGTTCTTTGACGACCTTTAATAAAATTACTTGCGATCGGATTCATAAAAATCTCTTAATAATGTTTGAAGCTTTTTTTTGGCTCTGTGAATTAAAGATTCTACAGAGGCCACACTAGACTCCATAAGCTCTGCAATTTCTTTATAGGAAAGTCCTTCCAGCTTATTTAAAGTAAAAGCAATTTTTTGATTTTCGGACAATTGATCAATGGCCTTGAAGAGTACAACAGCCCTTTCTTTATTCTCTAATATTACTCCTGGATGACTGAAATCCGGTTGATGCATCCAGCTTTCTTCATTTTTGAAACTAATGAAAGAAAACATTGAACCACGCTTCAATCTCTTTTTGGCACGAATGCTATCTAAACATTTGCTAATGGTTAATCTATAAATCCAAGTTTTAAGGCTAGACTCTCCTTTAAATTTTGAAATGGATTTTAGAAGTTCAATCATTACCTCCTGAACCATATCCTCAGCCTCCTCTTGGTTTTGGAGAAAGCCTAGGGAGATGTTCAAAATCATGGATGAATAATCTTTGAATGCTTGTTTAAAGGCCTTTTCGGATTTATTTATTAGGCCTTCAATGAGTTCTTCTTCGGTCAATTGCAATATTTTTTATTCCCGACAGGGTAAAGATAAACTTGTCTAACTATTTTTGGCTAATAATTAAAAATTTTCCATGCTTAGCATAGGTGTAGTAGGTATTTGTATTCTTATAATTACGGTTCTTGTGAGCCTATCTTCTTTTAAGAACCGAAGCTTGTTTGATTCTTTGAGTTTTAATATTGCTGAGATTCTTGCCCGTAAGGATTATAAGAGATTATTAAGTTCTGGTTTTATACATGCAGATTTTAACCACCTTTTGTTTAATATGCTTTCCTTTTACTTTTTCGCTGGAATTGTAGAAAGCATCTTAGGATCCATTAGCTTTTTACTTATTTATATTATTAGTTTACTGGGCGGAAGTTTTTTATCTCTTTGGATGAATAAAGACAATCCACATTACAGGGCAGTAGGGGCTTCTGGAGCGGTAAGTGGGGTTATTTTTGCAGCAATTGTATTAGATCCAGGTATGATGCTTGGACTGTTTTTTATTATTCCTATGCCAGGATGGGCTTTCGCTCTAGGCTTTATTGCATATTCTATTTTTGGAATGAAAAATAAAAGGGATAATATTGGTCATGATGCCCACCTTGGTGGGGCATTAACAGGAATGCTATTGGCCATTTATTTTAAACCTAAGATGATTTTCGAAAACACTCTTCCCATTGCCATGGTAGCCATTCCTTCAATAATTTATATGTTTTTGTTGTTTATGGGAATTGACATTGCCAAAAAGCAAAATTTCAAAATAATTAAGCCCAGTAAAAATTTTAAGCCTGAATATTATGATGTAGAGGACTATTATAGAGACAAAAAGAAAAAAAAAGAGGAGGAGCTCAATATGCTACTTGATAAACTTTCCAAAAAAGGTTTTGATTCTTTAACGGAGGAGGAAAAGAAAAAGTTAGATTCACTGTCTAAATAATCGAGTATCTAAAATTAAATTCTCAATTGCCACTTGATTCTTGAGATGGTAAATACCTCTTAGGTAACCAAATTTATCAAATAAAAAGAGGGAATTAAAGTTTTTAAAATCCTTGGGATGTTCAATTTTGATATTAAATATTTGCTTTAATATTGAATTGATTTGTGTAGGGTCGCCTCCTAAGATTCTCCATTTCTCAGGATTGGTATTAAACTTTTCACTTAAAGTTTGGAGTGTTATTAAACTGTCTTTATCGGCCTCAATACTAATGGAAAGAAATAAAACCTCGTCGTCAAACAAACGGTTTTGCAAACTATCCATAGCCTTCATCGCTTGATTACAGGTTCTTTCACAATCTCCGTAAAAAAAATTCACTACAAAGGCCTTATTGCTAAGGTGTTTGCTTTTTATTTCTACATCAAATTGGTCCTTTAGTGTGAAATTTGGAAATTTTACAAAAGCCTTTTTTTCTTGCTGTGGTAATATCCATACTTCATTTAGCTCTTCACCTAGAAAATAGGGTAAAAGCGGCTTGGTGCCTTTGTTTTTACAGGAGTTCATCCCCAAAAAAACAAGGCTAATAAGAATTAAGCACTTACCTTTCATAATCAGTTCCTAGCACGAAGATAAGAATCAGAACTCAACTTCTGACAGCAAATTTTAGACAAAACAAGGAGCTGCAAATTAATTAGAACCGATTTCCTTTTGAACGTTTTGCAGTGTTTCTTCCAAAAGATCCATTGGAGTATATCCTCTGGCAATCATATAGGCTCTATTACCGTCCTTATATACTAGGGAAGGGAAACCTTTTATTCCCCAACTACTTACAGTTCTAAATTCTTCCTCTACCAATTTTTGAATCATCGGTTCCTCCATTTTTTGTTGGAATAATTGAGGGTCTAGATTAAAGTCTTTTACACAATGTCCAAAAGTAGAAAGCTCTGCTGGTGCTAAACCTTCGTGGTAAATAGCCTTTTGAATTCTTACAGCAAAAGATATCGCCTGTTCTGGTTTTTGAGTTCTAAAAAGTGCCATTGCCAAAGCTGCAGGAACAGAACTATAATAGGCACTACCTTCCTCCAGGGTTTTACTGATAAATTCTTCTCCGAATTTCGCACCGGTAGTTTCCTCAACATTTTTATAGGCACCTTTTATATAACCAGCAACCTCATTTATAGTTCCCTCTCTTTCTCCTGTGACCATCCCTCCTGAAAACACTTGAAATTGAAATTCATCCTTATGCTTGGCATAAAATTCTTCAATGTTTTTAGAGAAACCATAACACCAGCCGCAAAGGGCATCATATATATAGTAAACTTCAGGTTTTTGACTTTTACTCATAGCTTTATTTTGGGCGACAAAGCTAATAATTTAAGAAGCATTAATCGCCCAAAAGCAGGATTATCAAAAGACCAAAATAATGTGCCTAAGCTCAGGGAATGGAATTGAAATTAGGCTCTTTTTAAAGAAAATGCCGAGATCAAAGAAATTATTAATCCGAAAATTAAAACTGAGGCCGACATGATGATACCATACAAAAACCCATTTTTCACATAGGGCTCCATGGCTTCAAATTCGGCAATCATTTCCGCTTTAGCCTCTTCGTTTGCTGCTGTTTCTACCATATGATCATAATATATAACACCAAATTTTTCTAAAAATCCTGGAGCTATTACTTCATAAACAAGAACATTTCCAATATAAAAGACCAAGGTGGCAATGGCCGTGATTTTCAATCCTGAAATAAGACCCTTTGCAAAACTAAATGGCGCATCTTTAAAATATTTATTGCGGTAGGCACGGGTTCCTAAAAAAACCGGAACCATGGAAAGGAACATAACTGAATACCCTACTATTTCGCCATTTTCAAAATTTGAAGGATCTAAATATTGATCTGGATTAATTACTAAAGGTCCCAAAAAGAAAACTGTTCCGAAAAGTCCTCCAATGATCCCGTAATTTCTAATTGATTTGTTCATAATTCTATTTTTAAAATTTCCTGTAAATCACCAACGAATTGGGAAATTAGGCATAATACTTTAGTACCAAATTGTAAAATATACTAAAGTACCACCCTAGTTAATGATGTTTAAATCCTTGGCTATGGTTACCGCCTGGGTTCTTCTTTTTGCATCTAGTTTAAGTAATAGGCTGGAAACATGGGTCTTAATAGTGCTTTCGGAAAGAAATAGCTTTTCGGCAATCTCTTTATTGGAATGACCTTTTGATATCAATTGCAAAACTTCATATTCCCTGGAGCTGATGTTTAAACTTTCAATTTGATTTTGATCTATGTCTTGAAGGCTCCCATTTTTTTTAATCAAAGACTTATTCTTGCCAAAATATATTCCAATAACTATTGAAACAATGGCTACCATAAGGACAAATATTTCATGGCCCCTTTCATTTCCAAAAGACCAAAATTTGCTTATCTGAAATAGCATCAGCAAGGCAAAAATCAGCAATCCATAAAAAACAAAATGACTTTTCATAAAGTCCCAAATTTAATAGACTTTTTATTTGTTTGTCTAATTCCTTTTTCTATTTTTGATACCATATGAAAGATAGGAGACCAAATTTTATTCATACCAATAATAACCAGCATATTATGTTTGGTAATTATAAGTGGTGGAATAGAATGGAGGTTTCTTAGGTTTAAAAGAATTTCACTTAGTGAAAGTCCTCCAAAGAAATTTGGAGGACTTTTTTTTTGCATTAAAACTAAATCTTAAAAAAAATGAAAAAGTTTAACCAGCCACTGTTTAGGAATAATAATAGAATTAAAACATTCCCAATTTCAGTAGCTTCCAGTAAAAAATTTATTCCCGAATTTATAAGTTCCACAGCATGAAAGACATATTTAGAATACTAGAAAAGAGTAAAAAATCATATTTACAAAAGGTGGTTGCACTAAGCTCTGTTGAATATCCTAATTCTCAATGGCAGGCATTAAATTTAATTGAGTCTTCTGCTCAACAAATGTTGGATAGGGTTTCAGAGGCACTTCCAAAAGGTTTTTCAAAATCTATTTCTAAGGTAAGACTAGAATTGCTGAAAGATGCCGGTGAAGGTGAGAAGCTGTTTTTGAAGGCACAGATTTATCAGTACAATAAAAAGGACTATCAATTAAAGGTGTTTGTTCACGAGGTGGATCATAAAAACAGATCTTCTAAATTGGCTCGTGCAGTTTATGATATTGACGTTTTTGCTGTGGAGAATAGAGAAGTGGCCTAGGCTTTATGGTTATTTAAGCCAATCTATCGCCTCAATTACCAATTCCATATTTGTCCAAATAACAAAGTGATCCATATCTTCTTTTACAAACATTTTCAGCTCGGCATTTTCTAGCTTTTGTTGCAAGTAGCTAGCAGATTTGGCATCTACAATCCTGTCCTTCTCTCCTTGGATAATGGCTACTTTACCTTTGTAATTTCCTAGAGAGCTATTCATGGAGGGAAGATCATTTTGCAATTGCCACATTTCACGATTGCTGGTAGCTAGTTCTTCAGAAACCAACCATTGTGCTGGACTGTAATTCATGGCGTAATTAAACCATTTTAATTTCTGATGTGGAAAAGCTACAGTTCCGGAAATACTTGCTACACCCTTTATTGTTTCAGGATAGTCCAATGCAATTTGCATGGCTAATCCTCCACCATAGGAGTGGCCTGCCAATAGGCAAGAATCACAATATTTTTCAATTAGTGGCTTGATGAATCTACTTTGATCTTTTAGACTGTAAATTCCTTCCAGAGTAGTTTTATTGTATCCAGGTCTGTCAATGGCGATTACATAAAATTTATGTAGAATATTGGTTTGAGTGCAAAGGCTTAACCAGGCATCCCAGCTTCCTGGTGAACCGTGAATAAGGAATAAAGTTGGTAATGTGGAATCCCCAATTGTTACAAAATGCAAGTTTCCTTCTTCAAATTCCAAATTTTGGTATTGGTAGTCAAATTCAATTTTAGAAAATGCTTCATCGATTTCTTCTTGATTAGCTGCAAAATTGAAAAATCTGCTTGAAAATAATAGTAAAACTAAGATCCCCATAAGTATAAGTAGTGTTTTATAGTGAAATATTCTTTTTAAGACTTTCATATTTGCTCCGGTTTAATACTTTAGCTAAATTCTAAATAAAAGGTATACGAAAATGATAAAAATGAAAAGTTTGGGACTAGGAATAATTTGCCTCTTAGCCCTTCCTTCTTTTGCCCAAGATGATTTAATCAATAAGGTTAAAAATAATGGTAGCGATACGAAAGGAGAATTTGTATTTGAAACTCTAGTAGATATAGAGGCCACTCCCGTAAAGAATCAGGGAAGGAGTGGAACTTGTTGGAGTTATGCAACAACGAGCTTCTTAGAGTCTGAAATGATTCGAAATGGAAAAGCACCTGTAGATCTTTCTGAAATGTTTACGGTAAGAATGGTGTATTTAGACAAAGCTGAGAAATATGTTCGACTGCATGGCCATTTAAATTTTGCTCAAGGTGGAGCTTTGCCAGATGTATTATATGTATTAAAAAAGTATGGTGCCGTTCCACAAGAAGTATATGAAGGTTTGGATTATGGTACTGAATCCAATAATCATGGGGAACTTGAAGCCTTGCTAAAAGCCCAATTGGATGAAGTAATTAAAAACCCTAATGGTACATTAAGTCCTTCATGGAAAAAAGCATTTGTGGCTACCCTAGACGCCTATTTAGGAGAATATCCTGAAGAATTTGAATGGGATGGAAAAATGTATAGCCCTAGAACTTTTGCTGATGAGTATATAGGAATCAATGCTGATGATTATGTGCAAATAACTTCATTTGAACATAAGCCCTTTTATGAGCAGGTAATGATAGAGGTGCCAGACAACTGGACATGGGGAACAAGTTATAATGTGCCTTTAGACAATATGATGGAGGTTTTAAATACCAGTCTGGAAAATGGCTATTCTGTAAGTTGGGCAACTGATGTTAGTGAAAAAGGTTTTTCATTAAAAAATGGATTGGCCATTGTTCCTTTAGATGATTCTAAAGAAGCTAAAAAGACCATGTTTAATGGACCAAAACCAGAGTTGATAGTCAATCAAGAGATTCGTCAGGAGGCTTATGATAACTTCCAAACTCAGGATGACCATGGGATGCAAATTACAGGTATGGTAAAAGACCAATTAGGAACCATTTACTATATGGTTAAAAATAGCTGGGGCGATAGAGAAAATCCAAATAAAACAGGATATATTTATGCTTCCGAGACTTTTGTGAAATACAAATCTATTTCCATTTTGGTTCATAAAGATGCTATTCCTAAAGCATTAAAAAAGAAATTAAAAATCTAGTTCTATTAAAAATGAACTGACAAAAAGCCTCGATTTTTCGAGGCTTTTTTATTGCTTGTTGATAAGATTCAAAACTTTGACAGCCTAATTTGAAATAAACTGACAATTTCTGCATTCTTAATATTTGGAATATTGCTTGTTCCTTAAAAAATCAAGTATGAAGTGGAATGGAAGTCTTTAATGGACTTTCAGCAAATGAAGTAAAATAAGTAAATCAGTTTATTGAAATAATAGAATATGAAAACCTCATTATTAGAATACTATAAGATCATTATCAAAAAAGTAAGTTTCGATCCACGGCTAATTGTAAAAGAATACCAAAAGGCTCTGAGAGTGCTAAGTGGGGCAGAAGCAGCAGAATTACACAAATGGTGTTTAAGTCAAAATCTCCTGAACTAGTTTTCCTTAAAAAGAGATAGGGAGAATAATAATAGCCTTTAAATTTTATAGGTCAAATGGTTTAGGTAGCTCTTCTTGGCTTAAATTTGCCAAATGAATACAGAAGAATTTTTTGGAGGAATTAAGGATTGGTTTTCAAACCATTCAGTGGAGTTGTTTATTTCATTGCTAATCCTAATTCTATACTTTATCAGCAGAAGTATTATTCTAAGATTGATTACTCGCCATGCCAAAAAACATAGCTTGGATGAATCTAGAATGCTTTATGTTAAAAAAATTACAGGGCTAATAAACCTTGTCGTATTTATGGCTTTATTCGGATTAACCTGGCAAATTTCCCTTTCAGGCCTATCCTTTTACTTCGCAAGTATTTTCACAGTGGTGGGGGTAGCACTTTTTGCAAACTGGTCTATTCTCAGCAATATTACCGCTTCGGTTTTGCTGTTTTTCTTTTTTCCTCATAAAATTGGTGCTACAATTCGAATAGAGGATGCTGAAAATAGTGTTGAAGGATTGATTATGGATTTAACCATGTTTTATATTGAAATAAAAAAAGAAACAGGAGAAATTGTTTCTTATCCTAATAACCTAGCCATTCAAAAGCCAAGTGTGGTGGTACATCCAAAAAGTTAGAGAATTCTATAACTAAAACGGACACCAACTTCGAGTAACCATTTTCTATAGGTTCCAACCGTTTGATCAGTATTGGGTGTTTCACCACAGGTTGAATTTTTATAGAAGTCGGTTATCCTTCGCGAAGGGCCACCAAAAAACTCTACACCCCATCTGCCAGCTGTTTTATAACCTAGAAAAATTGAATACTCCCTATAACTTTGATGATAGGTGGTTTGGCAACTAGTCAATAAGTTAATGGCCGTATATTTTCCGTGAATAGCATAGGAAATAGGAAAGGCAATAAAAGGACCATCATTATACTCTTCAATATCAAAGTAAAACCGTGGTTGAAAGCTAAACTCACTACCTGGCCTTCCATAGGCAGCCGTTTGTTCAAAGGAATTGATAAATAATTTATAGGAGGCAATAGCACTTAAATATCTTACAGGAGCATATTCTACACCCGCCTCAAAAAATGCGGGAACCCCTTGTCTGCGAAGCCAATCATTTGGAAGTAGTCCAGCTCTTGCGCTAAGCTTTTGCGCTTCAGAAGAAAATCCAAGTCCTATTATTATAAGAATCGAAAAGAGGAATTTTTTATTTAGCATGGCTTTTTCTTTACTAGAGTGCAATTTAAAACATTCTTAAGATACCTTTTCATAAAATTCGACGTGTAGAATAATTGTTATTAGAGCAATTTTCAACAAAGCTCATTTTTTTACGATTCAACTAACTTACCTTTGCAAAATGCAAAATAGCATTGAAGATTTGGTTAATAAGGGTAAGATGTTACCCTTAATGGAAGAGTTTTATACCATTCAAGGAGAAGGTTATCATAGTGGAAAAGCAGCCTATTTCATACGTATAGGTGGTTGTGATGTTGGATGTCATTGGTGTGATGTAAAAGAAAGCTGGAACCCAGAGCTTCATCCTCCAACTAATATTGAAGATATTGCAAATAATGCATCTAAATACTCAGATACTGTGGTAGTAACTGGTGGAGAGCCACTTACTTGGAATATGGAACCCTTAACTGCGGCCTTGAGTAAAAAAGGCCTTTCCATCCATCTAGAAACTTCTGGAGCATATGCCAACAGTGGTATTTGGGATTGGTTTTGCTTATCTCCAAAAAAAACAAAACCACCGGTAGACAATATTTATCCCATGGCGGATGAGTTGAAGATTATTATTTACAATCAAAATGATTTTGTTTGGGCCGAGCAACATGCCAAAAGAGTAGGGGTGAATTGTAAATTATATTTACAACCCGAATGGAGTAAAAGGGAGAAGATTATTCCTTTGATATCCGATTATGTAATGGCCAACCCAAAATGGCAAATTAGTCTACAATCCCATAAATACATAGGAATTCCCTAATGGAAATAATTGGCAATGCAGTTTTGAAATTCTAAAAATGGATTACCTTTACCGCCGAATCAAGTCAAAATAAATTTTATGTCTTCACAACTTTTAGAAGGAAAAAGAGGGATTATTTTTGGAGCTTTAGATAGTAATTCTATCGCTTGGAAAGTGGCTGAAAATGCTCATGCCTATGGTGCTAAATTTGTTTTAACCAATGCTCCCGTGGCGATGAGAATGGGGGAAATAAACAAACTAGCCGAAGCTACTTCATCAGAAATTATTCCAGCAGATGCTACTTCTACTGAGGATTTAGAAAATCTTTTTACCAAAGCTGAAGAAATTTTAGGCGGTAAATTGGATTTTGTTTTACACTCTATAGGTATGTCTGTAAATGTGAGAAAGGGTAGGCATTATACCAATCTAAATTATGATTGGCTAGAAAAAGGCTGGGATGTATCCGCAGTTTCCTTTCACAAGGTGATGCAAACGGCTTGGAAATTAGATAGTATGAATGAGTGGGGAAGTATTGTAGCCTTAACCTATATGGCGGCTCAAAGAACCTTCCCAGACTATAATGATATGGCTGACAATAAAGCTTATTTGGAAAGTATTGCCAGAAACTTTGGATATCACTTCGGTACTAAAAAGAAAGTTAGGGTAAATACTATTTCTCAATCTCCAACCATGACTACCGCCGGTAGCGGTGTTAAAGGTTTTGATGGTTTTATTCGCTTTGCCGAAAAAACTTCTCCCTTAGGAAATGCTAGTGCTCAGGAATGTGCAGATTATGTGATTACCTTGTTTAGCGATTTAACGCGTAAGGTTACACTTCAGAATTTATTCCACGATGGTGGATTTAGCAATATGGGAATTAGTGATGCTGTGATGGAGCAGTTTATGGCTAACGAAGAGTAGTATTTATTCTCACCCTATAAATATAAAAAGGTCTCCCAGAGGAGATCTTTTTTTGTTAAAATGGTATTAGAAAAACTAAAAATTGATTTCTTTAATGAGCTCAAAGATGTTTATTCATCCTCTGAGCTAGAATTTTTATTTCCTATTTTCCTGGAGGATGTATTTGAGATTACAAGGGGATTCGCAAGGGATTCAAAAACAATAATCCCTGAATATAGGCTTGGAAAATGGAATCAATACCTAGAGAAACTAAAAAATAATATTCCCTATCAATATGTACTAGGCAATACAGAATTTTTTGGACTCCATTTAAAACTCAATTCAAGTGTACTTATTCCTCGCCCTGAAACTGAAGAATTACTAGACTATATTTCCAAACTAGACTTATCCCCTGCAAAGTCTATTGCGGATTTTGGAACTGGTAGTGGCTGCATAGCCTTAGGATTAAAAAGGCTTTTTCCTTCCGCACAAGTTTGGGCCTATGATATTTCCCTTGATGCTTTGGCTTTGGCTGCAGAAAATGCTGAGATTAATGGTTTGGCGGTAAATTTTGAAGAATTTGATATTCTAAATATTGAAAAGCAGCCTCTAGAGGAAAGCTATGAATTGATAATTAGCAATCCACCATATATAAGGGAAATGGAGAAGGTAGAAATGGAGGCTAGAGTTTTAAATTTTGAACCAGAAAGTGCACTATTTGTGGATGATTCTAATCCATTGATATTTTATAAGGCTATGGAGAAAATTGCGAGCCATCATTTAAGTTTGACTGGCAGCATGTTTTTAGAAATCAATCAATATTTGGCTAAGGAGACGGAAATGCTATTTAAAGAAAGGTTTTGGTCTACGAAATTGCTAAAGGATCTTTCTGGAAATTGGAGATTTCTACAGGTATGGAAATAAAAAATCCCGCTTTTGCGGGATTTAATAGCTTAAGTATTACTACTTATTAAAGTCTTCCGTTCAAATCAGAACCGGCTTTAAATTTAGCAACGGTTTTTGCTGGAATCTGAATTTTCTTACCAGTTTGAGGATTGCGTCCTTCACGGGCAGATCTTTCAGAAGTAGAAAAAGTACCAAATCCTAATACAGTAACTCTTCCACCTTTTTCAAGTGTTGTAGAAACGTTTTCAGTGAAAGAATCTAATGCTTTTTTTGCAGCAGCTTTAGAGATACCAGAGTCTGAGGCCATAGCATCAATAAGATCAGCTTTGTTCATAGTGATGAATAATTTATTGGTTAAACAATTAACAATTAAGTTCAAACAAAGTTAGACGAATAGCGGGATTGCGCAAGATTATGCCCAAAAAATACAGGTTTTTGTTGAAAATTCTGAACTTTTGTTAATAAAGAGGCCCTAAATTGTAGTGATAACGCCACATTTAAAAAAATTGGCCCTGCAAATCGAACTTAAATCCATTCAAAAGATCCTTAATTTTCATTCTTTTTTTTCCCTGAATCTGTAATTCCATCACCTTGATGAAGCCGTCTTTGCAGGAAATTAACAATTCATCTTTGTCATTAGACCTGATAAATCCCGCTTCATCATGATCTTTTCTTTGCTCATATTCTGTCCTAAAAATTTTCACTTTAAGGGCTTCCTCATTTTTTGCTTTATAAAAGGTGTAGGCTCCAGGGTAGGGGGATAATCCTCTAATAAGATTGTGTACCTCTAAAACAGATTTGCCAAAATCAATTCTAGTATTTTCAGGATTGAGCTTTGGAGCATCCTTATCTGTACTTCTTTTTATTTGTTCCTTAGGACTTATTTCCTTCCGAAATATTTTTTGCACCGTTTCCAAAAGCAGCTTTGAACCCGTTTCACTCATTCTATCATGTAGACTAGCAAGATTCTCATCTTTATCAATATCTATTTCCAGCTGATCGATTATCGCGCCAGTGTCTATATTCTCATTAATAAAAAAGGTGCTGAGTCCTGTTTTGCTTTCTCCATTAATAATAGCCCAATTTATTGGTGCTGCTCCTCTATAATTTGGTAATAGTGAGGCATGAAGATTTATAGTTCCCAAAGCTGGTATTTCCCAAACCAATTTCGGTAGCATTCTAAAAGCTACAACCACAAAAAGATCGGCCTTCAGTTTTTTTAAATTATTCAAAAATTCAGGATCTTTCAGATTGCTGGGTTGGAGTAGGGGAATATTATTTTCTACAGCAAAATCTTTTACTGCAGAAGAACCTAATTTCCTACCTCTACCAGATGGTTTGTCCGGCGCAGTAATAACGGAAACCACTTCTATTTGGGACTTGTGTAATTTGGACAAACAAGGCACAGCAAACTCTGGTGTACCCATAAATACTACTTTCATATGTGAAATAAAAATCCCCTAAAAATATGGGATGGTGAAAAAAAATATTTATCAAATTTTAGAAATCAATACTCAATCCTAATCCAGCAGTTAGAGCATTATAGGCACCGAAAGTATAATCTACAACCACTGCTCCTACAAATAAGAATTTAAATCTTAGACCAACATTTCCAACAAAACCTCCAGCATCTTCTGCATCAATGTTTAAAGGATCCACAAAATCTGCTCCTCCAGGAAGTGGGTTTTCAAAAGTTCCCCTCAGTTGAATATTAGTTCCTCCACCATTAACTCCAAATCCTACATAGGGTGTAAGAAATAATAATTTCTTGGATACTAATGCTCTTACCGTAAAACCAGTAGAATTTAATAATAATTGCTTATCACCTCCTAAAGATTGAGAGTAATCCACACTGGTATAGCCGAAAAATCCAGAAACACTAAAAGGAAGAACTTTTCCTCCAGGTATCCATTGTAAAATATCGTGTTTTACTCCAAAGCCTTGCATGGAAAGCTTGGCATCATCTAGTCTTGGAATGGTAACTTCCGGTAGATATCTGAAAGTTACTTCAGTATTCTTTATTAATCCAACTGAAATTTTTGCCATTGGAACAGGAATATAAGAGAAGCCTGTACCTCCAGGAAGGTTAAAACTACTAACACCTGGTGCTGCCTTGTACTCTAAGGCTGGTCCTGTTCCGGCATTTCCGAAGGCTGTGGGCGCTTCCGCAACGGTACCCGATACTAGTTGTAGCTGTTCCAATTTCGAATTTTCTACAAGAAAGGTTCTATCTACTTCTGGGATTTGGACAATAGAAACGGTGGCAATTATATCAAACCTCCCAAGTTTATGAGTTTTGGCTGTTGAATACCAACCATTGTTTAGGCCTTCTGCAAGAGCTGTACCCAGAGGTCTTAAATAACCATCCGCTAAATAATTAATATCATTTGCAGATCCTCCTAATAGTTGATCGGGCTGTATTTGTCCCTTACTGTGGTATCCACTAAACAATAATACTGTTAGTATGCACAAAGTAATTTTTCTCATCTCGGTTTGCTGTTTTTATTTGAGTCGGTTTAAAGATATAGAAAGCAATAGGATGTTAAAAATAAATTTAGACCATTAGTTTTAGCTGTCCATCACTTTCTCTTATTAGTTCTTGGTCTATTAATTTTCTAATTTCCTCAATTACAATTTGTTGAGGATATGAGACCTGCTTAAACAATTCAGATATTTCGATTTCACCCTCGGATACTTTATTCAATATTTCTTTAGATATTTTGGAAGTATCCCATGTTTTTTGATTTTTTTTTCGGCAAACATCACAATGACCACAGTCATTAGATTTTTCCTCTCCAAAATATTTCAGTAAAATTCTGCTTCTACAAAGCTCTTCTTCAGTAACAAAGTTCACTACGGAATGGATTCTATCCTTAAGGCTTTCAAATCTATCTTTTAGGTTTTCATCAGAAATATTTAGAAAATCTGATTTCGACCTAGGCTTTAAAATAATTATTTGAGGCTTTTCTTTTGCTGGTATATAATCAATTAGTCCTTGGTTTTTTAATTGGGATAGGGCCAAAATCACTTTTGCTTTGCTGCTTTTCAATCGCTTGGCAATGAGCCATTCGTTAATGGAGGTAAATTCAAGCTCTAATCCTCCATAGGATCTAAATAAAAGTTTTATTAATCCATCCATAGAACTGTTCCTCAATTGATAATCATAAATGCTAGCCCGATCTGCTTTAAACCAAATTTTACTAGATTGATTAAAACCTTCATTTAAACTCAAATAAGACTCCCTTTCCAAGATTTTTAAGGATTGAAATGTTTTTAAAATTGGCAATCCATATTGTTTAGTAAAATCTTCAATTTCAAAATCAAAAGATTGATTTTCTCCAGAACCCAGGGCCAATTGTAAATAATTACCTAATGCCTGGTAAACACGACGAATAAATGCCAAATCTGGGAAATTATTTAAGTATCTATTTTCTAATCTTTCAATATCAGAGGGGTCTACAATGACAATAGAATAGGCTGTTTTTTCATCACGACCACCTCTGCCTGCTTCTTGGAAATAGGATTCTAAACTGTCTGGTAGTTCAAGGTGAATTACCAAACGTACATCTGCCTTATCTATACCCATTCCAAAGGCATTGGTGCTCACCATTATTCTGGTCTTATTCTCAATCCATTCCTCTTGTTTTCGTTCTCGGTCTAAATTGCTAAGTCCGGCATGGTAGAAATCGGCCGAAACTCCACATTTTTGAAGCCATTGGGCAATCTCTACAGTGTTTTTTCTATTTCTTGAATAGATGATACCAGTGCCCTTAATTCGCTTAAGGATTTCAAGAGTTTGCGTCCATTTCTGTTCTGTCTTTAAAATATTATAATGGAGGTTTTCCCTAAAGAAACTTTTTTGAAAAACTCTAGGCTTTTTAAATTCCAGTTTATCCTGAATATCCTCTACCACCATTGGAGTAGCGGTGGCGGTTAATGCCAGAACTGGAATTTCTGGGAGCAGTTTTCTTATTTCAGAAATCTGGAGATAGGATGGTCTGAAATCATATCCCCATTGGGAAATACAATGGGCTTCATCAATTGCAAGGAGATTAATATTCATCCTTTTCATCCTAGCCTGAACCATATCATTTTTTAGTCGCTCAGGAGAGAGGTATAGGAATTTATATTTGCCATTAACGGAATTTTCAAGGATTAAATCAATTTCCTTATTGGTCATGGCACTGCTAATACTTACAGCGGAAATCCCTCTGTTTTTTAACTGTCTAACTTGGTCATTCATTAGAGCAATTAGGGGAGATACAACAATTCCGATTCCATCGAGTTTTAGTATTGGCACTTGGAAGCAAATTGACTTCCCACCACCAGTAGGAAGTAGGGCGAGAGTATCTTGGCCTTTTAAAATAGAAAATATAATATCCTCCTGGGATTCCCGAAATGAATTATATCCCCAATATCTTTTTAGGATTTGAAGAATCTCCTTTTTCATTCCAATTTTAATTCATCAATAATTATTTTTATCCTTTCTTCGGGACTTACTTTTGGAAGAGTAATTACTTTATAGCCATAATCTTCATAAACTTCTATAATCTTGGAGTTTATCTCAATCATAGCCTTTAAATCTTCTCGCCTTTCGTTATCAGTTCCATAAATTTCCGGCCAGGGAGGAAGTACAAATACGCTTGGATGATAGCGGTATATTTCAGCTGATTTTTCAAGTTTTTCTTCAAAAATCCCCTCCTTTCTCAAATAGGCGAGTACATCCGGAACTCCTCTATCATAAAAATTACAAATGCCTTCATTCACAGCATTGAATTGTGCGATTTGACCTTCATTTACTAGAATGCTAAAATTTACCAAATCTAGCCATGGTACTAAATCACTTTCCAGTTCAAGTTGTTCTTTAATAACTTTGCGAGCTACCTCAAGATGACAGGGAAATCCCTTTTCCTTTAATAATTCTAATAGGGTAGTTTTCCCTGTTCCAGGGCCTCCGGTAATAATTACCCTTTTGGTTTTGTCCATATTTCTAATAAGGGATTCCCAATTTTTTATATATAAATCCTAAAAGCCATGCCGGACCAATCATTAGGAATTGTAGGTCCTTTATAAAAGAAGGTTTTTTACCTTCTATGGAATGACCAATAAATTGACCTATCCAAGCAAGGGCAAAAATAATTAAAGAAACCAACCATAATGGGAATTCTGAATTTTCTATCCAAACAATTCCCTGTAGACAAAGAAGACTAAAAATCAACATTCCAATGGCCATTGGAATAGATAAACTCAAATAAAAAATTAAAGATGCTATAAGCAAAACAGTTCCAAAATGAATATAGGGCTTGAGATTTTCTCCAACCAAGTTTTGGAGAAAATCGCTGGGAATTGAGGCCAATAAGCCTAATAGGCTAAAAACGATGAGAGGAATACAAATCCAATGAAACAATTTATTGATGGGGTTTTGATGACTTTCGGCATATTCATCAAACCAAGTTTGGATAGCTTTCATATAATTATCTTTGTCAAAATCTAAGTTAGTTTATTTTTGTGGTTCACAAACTAGGGATTTTAGTGATTCGAAGATGACGGATAAGGAAAAAGAAGAGAAGTATAAAAAATTAGAGCTTCAGTTGGAAAAAGATCAGGAATGGCCTGCTGTATATATGTATAAATTCATTATTCCATCTGATAACAAGAAACTATCCCAAGTAGAAAGTCTATTTGATACCGAGCAAGCAGAGGTAACAGTTAGGCAATCGCGAAAAGGAAATTTCTTGAGTATTACCGCCAAGGAATTAATGATTAGCCCAGCAAAAGTTATTGAAAGATATAAAGCAGCAGAAGGAATTGAAGGCTTAATAAGCCTATAATATTTTTATTGATCTAAGCCTTTGTAATTAAAATAACTTATGTTTTCGCCATCTGAATTAATACTAAATTCAAGCGGGTTGCAGCATCTTTCACAATCCTCAATATACTCCTGAGTGTTCACCGAAAGATCTACTAATATGGATACTTCACTAAAACAAAAAGGACATTTGAAAAAATACTCTTCCATTTGAATAAAAGGTTTAAGGTTCTTTAACGGATATTTAACTTTTCAATTAACTTGATTACAAACAGTTAGATCCTAAATTTGGTATCTCAAACAATAGAATTATGAAAAAGATAATCTCAAGTTTTTTATCGCTCATTTTCATGGCTTTAATGGCTTTCCCGGCACAAGCTCAAGAAAAAAATAAAATCAAAATAGATGTTACTGTTACCAAAGATGGTGAAACTAAAAGGATAGTAAAAGAAATTGATTTCACTGATGCGGAGAACCTTAGAGAGTTAATGGAACAGGTAGATGGTCTTGAAGATATTAATATCTCCGTTGAAGATGGTAGCATCGAAGTAATAGTAAAGAAGAATGGCGAGGCTGATAGCCAAACCCACCGATTTCCAAATAAAATATATTTTGGAAACCATACAAAAAAGGAGAAAATTGCCTTTATGGGAATTATTGGTTCTACAAAGAACGGCAAGGCAGAATTAAGTAAAATAATTGAAGGTGGTCCTGCAGAAAAGGCTGGTTTTGAAAAGGGAGATATAGTAACAGAATTTGATGGTGAGCATGTTGGTGATTATAGTGATCTAGTAAATAAGATTCATGCCAAAAAAATTGGTGATAAGGTAAAAGTAAAGGTTGAAAGAGATGGGAAGTCCAAAAAACTAAATTTGGAATTAGGGGAAAGAGAGGATAATAAAATAGTTTTTAATTCGGGTGATGCCCTAATGAAATTAAACCTTGCCCAAAAAGAATTAGGCCAAAAAATGAGGGCTTTAGAAGGTCTTCAAGCGAATTCCAACAAAGGGTTTTTAGGGGTACATTATAGCTTGGAATCTGAAGAGGGAGTTAAAATAACTAAAATTGTGGAAGGTAGTGCAGCAGAGGAATCTGGGCTATTAGCCAATGATGTTATAGTGGAAATTAATGGAACAGAAATGAATAACTCCAAATCCTTCATTGAAATAATGAATGGTACTGAAAAAGGAGAAAAAATAAATCTGGTTTTCGAAAGGGATGGAGAAAGAATGGCCAGAGATATTGTACTAGGAGAAAGGGTTTCAGAGTTTCAAATCAATAGATTTAATGCTGATGATGATATGAATATTTTCTTCAATTCTGATGATGACCTAGATTTTGGCGACAATGTGATGATAAAAATACTAGTTGAAAAGCTAAGCACCGAAGAAGAAGAAATGGTACACAAAGCATTGGGAGTTTCCAAATCTTCTGAATTTGATGAAATAGATATTAAGGTATTCCCAAATCCTGGTGAAGGTAATTTTAAAGTTGAAGCCAATCTTGAGGATGTTGAAAGTCTAGAAATGTATGTTTTTGATGCCAGCGGATCAGAAATTTATAATTCTACCATTAGATCGGAAAATGGAAGGTTTAAGAATGATATTAATCTCACAGAGTTTTCATCTGGAATCTATTTTCTAGCTTTAAAAAGTGGTGATAAAATATTTACTGAAAAATTGATAAAACAATAAATCTCTAGCTAAACTACAAGCGACGAAAGCGTCTATTATCAAGTATAATAGGCGCTTTTTTTATTCTATAATAAGCTTCTTCGCCTGTTTATGATTGATGCTGTACTTTCTCCCTTCCACCGCCAAATGGGTATTTTCAAATTCTGTGCTGGCCTCCTCTTGAAAGGCTTCAAACTCTGAATAACGCGCAGAAAAATGACCAATAATCAAATGATCGCAATTCAGTCTTTTTGCTATTTCTCCAGCTTGTTTAGCAGTAGTATGATTCGTTTGCTTCGCTCTTTTAATTTGATCATTTAAAAAAGTAGCCTCGTGATATAATAGACTGGGAGGTTTGTTTATATATTCTCCTAAGTTTTCAAGGGGTAGGGTATCTGTACAAAATGCATAGCTTAAAGAATCTGGGCCCTTGGTGCATAGGTAAGAGTTTTTATAGGTCTTCCCATTTTCATCCTGCCAGTCTTCACCATTTTTAATTTTCTTTATTTCTGGAATAGGAATAGAAAGTTCTTTTATCCTTTCTGGAATAATATTTTTTGGAAGTGGTTTTTCTTCAAATAAAAAGCCCCAGCAATTTATTCCATGATCAAGAGGGAAGGAGTGTACTAAAATCTTTTCATCTTCAAAAATCAATTCTTTTTTTCCAATTACTAATTCATGAAAAATCAAAGGGAATTTTAACCAACTTCCTTGCGCCTTCATTTGAAGGTTTACAATGTTTTTTAATCCCGATGGACCATAAATATGGATTTCTTTATGCCTATCCAAAAGGTGGAGGCTACTGAGAAGTGGGACTAATCCGAAGCAATGATCGCCGTGAAGATGGCTAATAAGAATGTGATTGATTCTACCAAATCCAATTCCATTTTCTCGTAACCTTATTTGGGTACCTTCTCCACAATCAATTAAAAATTGCCGGCTATGAATACTTAAAAACTGGGAGGTTGGATTTCGATTTATTAATGGAATTGCCGAATTACAACCTAAAATGGTAAGTTCTAAATTCATTAATGATTCACAGATACTTGGCTGCTAGAGCTTTCATTACCATTGTGAATGGAAAGTATATAAAGTCCGCTGGGAATATCTTTTAAGTCCAGGTCTATATTATTCTTTCCAGAATTAGTCTCATATCTCTTTTGAAAAATAAGGGCTCCTTCCATGCTGTAAATCCTAATATAGGTTTCACTATCATTTCCAATAAAAGTGATATTCATTCTATCATTTACTGGATTTGGATAGGTATTTAAAAGAAGCTCATTATTTCTATTATTTTCCAATCCCATGCTACCTTGAGTTACCAAAATAATGTCCTTGATAGTATCTACGGCAGTAAATAAATTTCCACCATTTGAAAATTGAAGTTCTACCACAACTTTTAGCAAAATAGAATCAGCCTGACCGCCAATACCCGTCATTTGAACACAACCGAAAGAACCACCTGGGAAGGTGCAATTGGATGGATTACAGTTTAATTGAAAGCTTGCAGGTAAGTTGCTAATTGACAAAACCTTTAAATAATCTATAGTTGCGCTTAATGAATTTACAGTAGTATCGCTTGGGATTTTAAATTGTAAAACTTCATCATAGTTTACACCCGTCTCAGCATAAGGCATAATAGCGTAATCCACACCATTGATGGTTATATATTGACTATTTGGCGGAGCAAAATAAAAATTACTTCCGGTTAGTGTAGTGTCTGGAGTACATTGCCCAAAAGAAATTTGAGAAAAAAGGACAAAGGCTGATATAAGTTTTAAGATAAGTTTCATAGGGAATAATTTTGATGGGAAATTAGGATTTAAAATTCATATGTTTTTTGGAGGCAAGGAGAAATAAAACTGCCATTCGAATAGCTACACCATTCTCCACCTGATTTAGAATTATAGCCTGATCGCTGTCTGCCACTTCACTAGTAATCTCTACTCCTCGGTTTATTGGTCCTGGGTGCATTACGGTAATACGGTTTTCCAATTTATTCAGGATTTCCATATTCAAGCCATATTGAAGCGTATATTCTCTAATGCTAGGAAAATAGTTAATATCCTGCCTTTCATGTTGAACTCTAAGCATATTGGCGATATCACACCAATTTAAAGCTTTTATCAAATTGGTTTCAACCTTTACTCCTAGTGAGGAAATATATTTGGGAATAAGTGTTTGAGGTCCACATACCATTACTTCTGCACCCAATTTCTGTAGGCAAAAAATATTGCTCAAGGCTACCCTAGAATGAAGAATGTCGCCGACAATAACTACCTTTTTACCTTTTACTTCGCCATATTTTTCTCGTATACTAAAAGCGTCTAATAAGGCCTGTGTAGGATGTTCATGAGCGCCATCACCGGCATTGATAATTGTGCTATTTACATTTTGAGAAAGAAAAACTGCAGCACCAGGATTTGGATGCCTCATTACTACCAAGTCCACTTTCATGGACAAAATATTATTTACAGTATCAACAAGGCTTTCCCCTTTTTTTACTGAGGAAGAGGAAGCTGAAAAATTAATAACATCTGCAGACAATCTTTTTTCTGCTAGTTCAAAAGACAATCTTGTTCTTGTGGAGTTTTCAAAAAATAAATTAGCCACAGTAATATCTCTTAAACTGGGTACCTTTTTTATGGGTCTATTTATAATATCTTTAAACTCATCGGCGGTATTGAATATTAATTCAATATCCTCAGAAGTTAGATTTTTGATACCTAATAAATGATCTACACTAAGTTCACTCATTCTTTGGTTTTATAAGATATACACTGTGATCTCCAAACTTTTTTTCCCAATCCACTAAAACTCTTTCACTAGCAAGAGAATCCACTTGTTTTCCTGTATAATCGGGTTGAATAGGTAATTCTCTTGAGAAGCGCCTATCAATTAATATTAAAAGCTCAATATCCTTGGGTCTTCCAAAAGAGTGAATGGCATCTAAAGCGGATCTTACGGATCTTCCGGTATACAGAACATCATCAATAAAAACCACTCTTTTGCCTTCTAGTAGAACATCAATTTTAGTACGGTTTGCCTCCAAGGGAGCTTCTCTTCTTCTAAAGTCGTCTCTAAAAAAGGTGATGTCTAATAGGCCATGGTTGATATTTGAAAAGCCTTTGGATTTTAATAATGATAAAAGCATTTCCAAAACATTTGCTCCACGAGGTTGCAAACCAATGAGAACTGTTTCAGAGAAATCTCCATGTATCTCAACAAGCTGGCATGCCAATCGATTTAGAATTATAGAAACCTGGTATTCGCTAAGGAGTTGCTTCTTTATCATAGTTGTACTTGTCGACAAAAATACTATTTCAGTTCTATTTTAGCTATCTGGGTTTAATTCTTCTTTCCAATTTATTCCATCAAAGCTTCCAGAGCTCATAATTAAGGCAATAGAATTTCCATCAATTTTAGATTTTAAACTGGATAAAAGCTTGGAATTATCATCATAAACCTCAATTTCTTCAGAGCCAAAAGCTTTTTTCACCGCTTCAAGTTTTAATTCCTCTAACCCTTTATGGGCAACTACTTGGGGGTTGAAATATACCATAGCTTCATCTGCAGCATCCATACTTCCTTGGTATTGCTGCATAAATTCTAAATTCAAACTACTAAAAGTGTGAAGTTCAAAACAAGCAATGAGCTTTTTATTTGGAAAACTTTCTTTTACCGCACTAACCGTTGCACTGAGCTTTGAGGGGGCATGTGCAAAATCTCTATAAACACTTAATCCATTTTTATGGATAAGGGTTTCCAGCCTTCTTGAAGCCCCTTTAAAACTTACTATAGCCTCATAAAATTCTTCATCACTTAAACCCATCTGATTGCAAATCCATCTTGCACCTTCCAGATTATTCATATTGTGTTTACCAATAATTTCGAGGGGAATAAAGCCCTCCATTTCCGAGGCTATTAAATAAGTTCCATTATCAATTTTATAATCGGGTAGGGAATAGGGGAATTTTTTAATTTCATTGCTGGTTCTATCTACCACCTTTTGTACAATATCATCCAATTCATTATAAATTACCGCTCCACCAGGTTCAATGGTTTTAAGGAAAGAATCAAACTGTTCAATATATTTTTCGAATGTTGGAAATACATTTACATGATCCCAGGCAATACCAGAAATTAAAGCAATATTAGGATGATAGTGAATAAACTTGGGTCTTAAATCCATAGGAGAAGAAAGGTATTCATCTCCTTCTAAAATCATAAATTCATTTTCCTCTGTAAGTTTTACCATGGTTTCAAAACCATCCAATTGGGCTCCAACCATAAAATCACAATCGCGATCATGGTAATGAAGGGCATGTAATATCATGGAGGTAATACTGGTTTTTCCATGTGAACCAGCAATTACAACTCTTGTTTTATCCTTACTTTGTTCATATAGAAATTCTGGGTAGGACATTATTTTTAATCCTAATTCCTTAGCCCTAATAAGTTCAGGATTATCCTTTTTGGCATGCATTCCAAGAACTACAAAATCCAAATCTTCTACAATTCTATCCACTTCCCATCCTTGGCTTGAAGGCAGGAGTCCATACTTTGCTAATCTTCCTTTGGAGGGTTCGAAAATTTCATCATCGCTTCCGCTAATTTGATATCCTTTTTTGTGAAGGGCAATGGCAAGATTGTGCATGGCACTTCCTCCAATTGCAATAAAATGTACTTTCATAGATAGATAAGAATATCTCACAAATCTAAAAAAGCTTAGTGTTTAAAAAGGGATTAAAAAGGAAATAAATATTATTTCACAGAAATGGAGGCTTTTAAATTCTCCATAAACTTTTGGGCGATGTGAATATCCGTAGAATTACTATGTGTTTGAGTCTGAGTTTCGTCAGTTAAATCAAATGGATTAGATCCGGCAAACATTTCGTTTAAATCTATTTCTATATTTAATGTATAGGTATTGTCTTCCGAAATATTTAAACTTATTGGCAAAGATACCTGTTGATATAAAGGATCCGTTCCTGGGTGAAATGCTACAGAAACATCATCGCTGCTACCTAATTTACCATTCAAATTTGCCTTCCCCTCAAATTTCGCGAATCTATATTTAAGCATACTCCAATACATGGATTGGTAAGTGCTCAGCGGGTGATTATTGTCAAAATCTGCAGGGTTTAGATTATTCTGGGTAGCATTCACTCCTAAACCAAAACTTAAAGTACTGTAATTCCCATTCTCAACAGTCATCGTAAAAGAATTATTGGAATTAGAACCAGGATCCACTAAAACTAGGTTTTTTATTTCAAGTTCTCTCTCTCCTTCCATTAATGTAAGATTACTCAGATATAGACGAAACAAGGAAATGTTTAAATCCTGACCATTGGAAAAGCTAATATTTTCATCCTGACTAACAGACTGAGTTCCATCGCTCATGCTTACAACAATTCTCAACTTTCCAGGTTCAGCTTCTACAGGATCTTTTTCACAAGAAGGAAGGAACACTAGAGTGCTTAGTAAAATTGCGAATATTAGCTGCTTTTTCATTTTAAAATAGTTTGATGTATAGTGAGTCAGACATCATTTGTGCTTGGGCAAAATCAATAGCATTATTGGGATCCGAGGTTATGGTAGGGCGAGCTACAATATCAAAATCATTAAAAATCGGCCATGCATCGATATTGAGAATCAAATTCACTTGAGTATCTGCTGTTACGGCGAAATTTGCCTGACCACTATTTAATTCCCTTCTAAAATAATGGCTAGCTATTTCATAGCGGAAAGGAATAGTACCGGTAACATCATCAGGGTCAGTAGGGTCAATCGCTCTTCCTTCAATAAGGATGGAGTTATAGCCCATGCCATCGTTTCTAAACATTCCAGATTCTCTTAATCCACTACCTTCAGGGCTTTGTCCGGGAAGGGTTGTTATATTAACCATAGAATCTACACCTAAACGAAAACCATAGAAGCCGGAATAGCCACCATCTGGAAGTTCGTGAACCAATTGCTCTACATTATTTAATGTATAGGCAAAATTTCCATTTTTATTTTGAAAGGTGTCTCCTGCGCTAAGAACGTAAAACCTTGAAAATAAAACTTTTATATCAGTGATAAAAAATTGATTACCCTTATTGTTGGTTAATAAAGAATCTGGTTTAAAACCAAGATTATTCCACAAATAAGAAACGGCAATTTCAACATTCTCCACTGGATTTGGAGGAGTATCGGTAAGCACTTTTTCTTTACAGGAGAAAAATGTTATGCCAACTAAAAGAAATAAAAATGATCTTTTCATAGGAAGATGTCTAACCCAACAAAGTTAATCAGGAAATTGGAGAATAACAATGTAGCCTGATACAAATTGGTTTCTATTTATTAAACGATTGAATACTGTTATAAGTTGGGTTTTTCAGATAGGTCAAGTTGTTTCATGGTGTTGAAACTATCGCTTTGCTCTATGCTGTCCATTATTAATTCAAGAATTTCATCTGAACTTTGTTCGTAATCAATATCTAGTGCCGGCTTAAAAGTAATGGAAAGCTTTACCCCCTTTTTTTTGAGGAATAATCCCTTTTTATCAAAGGCTCTTCTAAAGCCATCAACAACTACTGGAATTACAATGGGTTTTTGATCTTTAATAATATGGGCTGTTCCTTTTCTGCCTGGAACAAATGGGGTAGTGGTACCCTGAGGAAAAGTAACCACCCATCCGGCATTCATTGCTTTAAAAATTTTATCAATATCCTTTGGATCAACACCTCTATCTACTTCTTTGCCTTTAGATCTCCATGTTCTTTTGATGGAAACCGAACCTACATAGGCGAAAAGTTTGGGTAGCAAACCCGCCTTCATAGTTTCCATAGCAGCAATAAAGTAAATGTTTGTCCTGGGATTTAAAACATAAAAGGGCATATTTATTCGATCATAAACACCCCATTTTGCAGAACAAAAAACTTGGTACATTGCTGTTACATCCGCGAAATAAGTTTGGTGATTGCTCACAAAAAGTACATTTCCATTAGGAAGGCCTTTTAAAACTTTGGATCCTTTTACAGTAGTTTTGTTGGCAATATTGAAACGGTAATAGGCGATAAGTCCAAAAACAAAAATGAGCACTCTTTTGATTATCAAAGAATTGCCGAAAGCATCAAATAAGCGGATTTTCATTTTTTTTGGCTAGATGTCTTTGCCTCAAATATAGAAACATTAAAAAACTATCCTAGTTTTAAAAACATTTCCCTCAATTCACTGATCATCATAGCAGTAGCGCCCCAGATAATATGTCCTTCCATGGTGAAAGCTGGAACTTGAATGCTCCCTGAACCTATTTTAATAGTTCTTAGCTCAATATTCCCATCATCCAAAAACTTATTAAAATCAATGCTAATAATTTTATCCACTTCTTTTTCTTCTGCTTTGAAATTTGGAAAATTATTTATGGTGCCGAGATAGGGCTGTACCAAAAAATTACTGGGAGGTATATATAGTTCACTTAGGTTTTTATGCAAGGTAATTTCGGATCGTTCTATACCTATTTCTTCCTCAGTTTCACGAAGTGCCGTGTCTCGAAAGTCTAAATCTGATTTTTCCCTTTTTCCACCTGGAAAGCTTATTTGACCTGAATGTACACCGGGATAGGTTTTTCTTTGGGTTAAAACTAAATGTGGATAATCTTCAACATTAAAAAAAAGGGCAGCCACAGCCGCCCTTTTTACTTTTGTTTTATCGATAAGGTTTAAATCCAATGCCTTTCTATTTACAGGAGCCATTTTATAATGAGCATGAGGCCCTGGTAGTGCCTCAAATTCAATTTGGCTTAGTCCTGATAAAAAGTCAGTGAAATTCAATGAAATACTATTTTACGCTGCTTACTGTAGTTGTGCTAACCAAAAAGAAATCTCCCATTTGAGGATTTGTGCCTTTCATGGTAGAATTATTTGTTGTGCTGATAATTTTACCAGTCTTACGATCATATGTGGCCTTTCCGCCAGATTGAAAATCAGCATCTTTATCTTTTTCTTTGATTTGGCTTTTATCAACGGCATAGGTGAAAGTTACTTTTTCCTTATCCACACTTTCAACAGTATAAACTAAAGGAGCAGGAACATTACTTGTACTGTCTAATTCTTGAGTCCAAGTTTCGCCAACTTTTAATTCACAAGCTGGAAGTTTAGAGAATGATTGTCCGATTAAGTTTTCAGGATTTGCTCCAGGTGCAGCTTCTTCCTTATTTTCATCTTTTATTACTTCTCCAAATTTATCAATATTCATATTCACAATTTGATTCAAAATAGGTTCTAGCTGTTGAGCCACCATGGCACCCATTTCATTAGTAGAATCGGCGTTTTCTGAATCATAAGCAATTCCCATTCCCTGCATATTTTGCTTTAATTTCACTGAAGAAACTTTCGCATCCAAGGCTAGGCTACCATCTTCTTCAACCTTTGTAACGGAATAGTCAACCATCATTGTCATTTTCATGGTCATCACTTCTTCGGATAGGGTAGCATCAGTAAAATATTGAATGTGGGTCTCATTTTTTAAAGAATGAGAACTTCCTTGTTCCAAATTCAGAGTTAAGGGATCTGATTTCATAAATAGGCTAGAACAACCTGATAAAAATAGAAATGCTTGAGTAAGAACAACTAAGCTAAGTGCTTTTTTCATGTTTTTGATTTTTGGCGAAGATAGTACAATCCATTATGGAAAATTTAATCAATGTTCAACCATTAAATCAATAATATTTATTACTTTTGATTTTTCGTTAGTTAAAACTATATATCATGACATTAACTCAATTACAATACCTAATATCTGTAGACAATCATCGTCATTTTGCAAGGGCGGCAGAGGCCAGTTTTGTTACCCAGCCAACTCTAAGTATGCAGATTCAGAAATTAGAAGAAGAACTAGGAGTTCTATTATTTGATAGAAGCAAACATCCGGTAAAACCAACATCCATAGGCATAAAAATTATAGAGCAGGCTAGAATAGTATTAAATGAGTCTAGTAGAATAAATGAAATTTTACAAGAGTCTAAAAATCAAATGGAAGGGCCTTTTAAACTTGGGGTTTTACCAACCATTTCTCCGTCACTGGTGCCAAGGTTTATTCGCAAATTCCATGAGAAATTCCCGAAAATTCAATTGCAAATTCAGGAATTAAGAACTGATAAAATCGTGGAGCTTTTAAGAATAGATGAGCTGGATGCAGCCATTATAGCCACACCTTTAGAGGAGAAAGGTATTATTGAAAATCCTTTGTATTACGAACCATTTATGGGTTTTGTTCCAGAAAATCATCGATTGTTTAAGGAGGCGTTTATTACCAATTCTGAATTGGATGTAGATGATATTTTACTCCTAAATGAAGGACATTGCTTTAGGAATAGTATTTTGAATATTTGCAATAAGAAATTAAAAGGCGACAAAAAACCGGTAGACCTTGAGTCAGGGAATTTTGAAACCCTAATTAAATTAAGCAAAAAGGGATTTGGAATGACCTTAATTCCATACCTGCATGCGGTTGACTTAGCAGCTGAAGATCAACGCTATATTAAAGCTATAGCAGATCCTAAGCCATCGAGGGAAATTAGTATGATTTACACCAGAGCTGAGTTGAAAATAAAGATAATCCAAGAATTAAAGGCTATTATCCAAAGCAGCATTCCCGAAAAATTACTCACCAGGGATAATGAGGTGGTAAGTCCATTAAAATCTGCCTAAAAATTTCTACTTTGTCCAAAACAATGTGATACTTTGGAAAAGAACAAAATCTCCCTGGGAATTTTTATTTGCTGTTTGTTTCTCTTTTATTCCTGTAAAGAAAATAGGGTGGAAATTGAAGAAACCAAGTCCAAACTGGAAGAAAATAAGGCTGTAAAGACTACAATAGAAAAGCAAAAACAAAATAAACTCAGCAGCGACAATGCTGCTGAGTTTTTTCTTTCCTATGGCCAAGAACATCAGGAAGAGCTTGTAGAAATTCAAACTGATTTTGGTTTAATAAAGATTAAGCTCTTTAAGGATACTCCAATTCATCGTGCCAATTTTCTTTACCTCATCAGTCAGAAATATTTCAATAGCACCTTTTTTCATCGGGTATCAAAAGATCATGTAATTCAAGCGGGAAATAGCGATTCGGAGGAAACAGCAAAAAAGAGGGCAGAGCTAGGAGATTATAAATTGCCGCAAGAAATTAATGATCAGCATTTTCACAAGAGGGGAGCTGTAGCTGCGGCTAGGAATTATAAAAAAAATGAAACTAAAGCATCCAATCCTTATGAATTTTATATTTCACTAGGTAAAAGCTATTCAAAGCATCAACTGAAATTAATGGCAGAGAGCTATAATACAGAGTTTAATGAAACTCAATTGGAAATTTACTCTAGCATAGGTGGTTCTCCACATTTGGATTTTGAGCATACTATTTTTGGTGAAGTTGTGGAAGGGATGGATATTGTAGAAAAAATTAGTGAGGTGGAGGTGGATAGTGGGGAATGGCCATTAGTAAATATTCCAATCAAGCTAAATATCGTTGATTCTCTATAATTATATAAGTTCTGTTAAAAATTATTGGAGAATAGTATTCTGCCTTTACTTTATCTATTATTTTCGCAGCAATATTTTTAAAATTTAAATTATAACCTCTCCATGAGTGTATTAGTTAATAAAGATTCAAAAATCATAGTTCAAGGATTTACTGGTAGTGAAGGAACTTTCCACGCTACTCAAATGATAGAATATGGAACCCAAGTTGTAGGTGGTGTAACTCCTGGAAAAGGAGGGCAAACTCATTTGGACCGTCCGGTTTTTAATACAGTTTCTGAAGCGGTTAGCAAAACTGGCGCCGATGTTTCCATAATTTTTGTTCCACCAGCATTTGCTGCCGATGCAATAATGGAAGCGGCTGAAGCAGGCATTAAGGTTATTGTAACCATTACAGAAGGTATCCCTGTTAAGGATATGGTGATGGTGAAAGAATATCTTGCCGATAAAGCGTGTAGAATGATAGGACCAAACTGCCCTGGTATCATTACAGCCGGTGAAGCAAAGGTTGGAATTATGCCTGGATTTATTTTTAACCCAGGACGAATTGGAATTATTTCTAAATCTGGAACTTTAACTTATGAGGCGGTTGACCAAATTACCAAAGCTGGTATGGGACAATCTACAGCAATTGGAATTGGAGGAGATCCTATTATTGGAACTTCCATGAAAGACGCTGTACAATTATTAATGGAAGATCCTGAAACGGATGGTATAGTTATGATTGGGGAGATAGGTGGACAAATGGAAGCTGATGCTGCAAACTGGATTAAAGAAAATAGCAATGGGAAACCCGTGGTTGGATTTATTGCTGGGGAAACAGCTCCAAAAGGACGTACAATGGGTCATGCAGGTGCCATAGTAGGTGGTGCTGAAGATACAGCTCAAGCAAAAAAGAAAATTCTAGCAGATTGTGGAGTTCATGTTGTGGATTCTCCTGCAACAATTGGTGAGAAAATGGCCGAGCTTTTAGGTGTTAATGCCTAAGAATCATTTATAATATCCAAAAAAGCCTTGAATTTTCAGGGCTTTTTTTTTGTGATATAGGAGAAAAAAAAAATCCCAAAATCTATTTTGACTTTGGGATTTTATTTGAATTTAGTAGCGAGAGAGGGACTCGAACCCTCGACCTCAGCATTATGAGTGCTGCGCTCTAACCAGCTGAGCTACCGCGCCATCATTTTGGGGCTGCAAATATAATATTTTGTGGATTTAAAAAAAGCTTCGAACAATCTTTTTCTAATAAATTCTGAAAAACAAATTTTCCTATATTGCGCACAAGGTTAATCAACCATAAAGACAATAATGACAGAAGAGAAAGTGCAATACGAAGTAGAGATTCCTGTAAAGGCATCTCCCCATATGTTATTCCCCTATTTATCTACACCCAGCGGACTTTCAGAATGGTTTGCTGACAATGTAAATTCTAGGGGTGAAAAATTTACATTTATATGGGATGGCGAAGAAAGATCAGCTAAAAGGCTAGCAAAGAAAACCGATAAATTTATTCGCTTCAGATGGGAAGAAGATGAAGAAGAAGGACTAAACTACTTTTTCGAATTTAAAATAATAGTAGACGAGCTTACACAGGATGCCTCGCTTATTGTTATTGACCATAGCGAACCGGATGAAGTTGAAGAAGATAAAAGACTTTGGGAAAGTCAAGTTCATGAATTATTACACACCATTGGCGCCTAAATGACTTTTTCTAAAATAGTAAAAGAGAATAAATCCTTTTTTATCCCGGTCCTAATTTTTATTGGTACCGGGATTGTTTTTTTAAGTCTTAACTCAAAAGACGATATCCATATTTGGATAAATCATCACTATTCTCCCTTTTTCGATATATTCTTTAAATACCTTACTCATTTAGGAGATGGATGGATATTCCCTCTTGGGATAATAATCCTAGCCTTTGTGAAATGGAGATATGCTTTAGGTTTATTAGTCTGTAGTTTATTGAGCTTATTCCTTATTGGAAGTCTAAAGAATATGGTTTTTAAGGATGTTCCTAGACCCATAAAATATTTTGAAAATACGGATTACAATCTAAGAGTAGTAGAAGGAGTGAAAATGAATACTATGAAAAGTTTCCCATCCGGACATAGCACCGCTGCTTTTGCCTTTTGGGGTTTTTTAGCCTTGCTGGGAAGAAATAAAGTTTTGAAATTTTCATTCTTTAGCATTGCCGCATTAGCTGCCTATTCAAGAATGTACCTTTCTCAACATTTTTTAGAGGATATTGTTGCCGGTACCTTCTTGGGCATATTAATTTCCATTTTCAGCTATTATTTCTCTTCTAATTGGAAAAAGGAATGGCTGGATAAAAAAATAAATATTTAATCCTGGTGAAATTTTTCGATAGAAATACCTGGTTTTGGTTTTTACTTGGAGGACTTTTGTTTTTCCCTTTTATTGGTGAAGTACACCTTTTTGATTGGGATGAAATCAATTTTGCAGAATTGGCTAGGGAAATGCTGGTAACTGGGGATTACCTTCAGATGCAAATCAACTATGAAACATTTACCGAAAAGCCTCCATTGTTTTTTTGGCTTCAGGCCATTTCCATGCAGCTATTTGGAGTGAATGAGTTCGCAGCACGATTTCCAAATGCCCTGCTTGGCTTTTTTGTAATGCCATTTTTATATATAGCCGGAAAATTTCTCTACGACCGTAAATTCGGTTTTCTTTGGACTCTTAGTTGGTTTGGAAGTATTCTACCATTTCTCTATTTCAAATCCGGCATAATAGATCCCGTTTTCAATTTTTTTATTTTTAATGGGCTATTCTTCCTTATCCAATATATGTGGAGAAAGAAAGGGAATAGGGATTTATATTTTTCGAAAAAAGCTGGTATTTATCTTCTTATTGCGGGTGTTAGCGTAGGATTTGGGATTTTAAGTAAAGGACCTGTCGCTTATTTAATTGTTGGACTTTGCCTATTTGTTTATTGGATTATAGAAAGGTTTCGATTTTTTATTAGCCCAATGGCCTTTCTAAAATTTACGCTTGCCGCTCTGGCTATAACATTCATTTGGTTGGGGGTAGATATGGCCTTCAATGGTCCAGATTTTTTAATAGAATTCACCATCCGACAATGGGAGCTACTTACCACTGGTGATGCCGGCCATAGTGGATTCTTGGGCTATCATTTTGTAGTGCTTCTTTTTGGCTGCTTTCCCGCTAGCATTTTTGCCATTAGAGGTATGGGGAAATTTGCCAATAGCAGTCCTCATATTGCAGATTTCCAAAGGTGGATGATTATCCTTCTTTGGGTAATCTTAATTCTTTTTAGTCTGGTTGGAACCAAAATCATCCATTATTCATCAATGGCTTATTATCCAATTAGTTTTTTATCTGCACTGACTTTAAGGAATCTTATTGAAGGAAAACTGCAGTATAGAAAATGGATTTCCATTTTAATCGGTTTTATAGGCCTGGTAATTATGGTGGTTTCCTTCGCATTACCTTGGATTGGACTTCATTTGAAAGACTTCCTGTTTCTTTTCGAAAAAGATCCTTTTGCACTTGCAAATATGTCGGCAGAAATAAATTGGAGTTATTTGGATTTTATTCCATCCCTGATAGCATTATTGGTGTTGATTGGCTTTTTTATTAGCCTAGCTAGAAATAAATACTCCGCCTTTAAAATTTTGTTTTTCGGAAATATTATTTGGATTTTTTCGGCTTTGATTTTCTTTATTGCCAAGGTGGAAGGTATAAGTCAAAGGGCAAGTGTGGAGTTTTTTGAAAGTATGGAAGGCAAAAATGTGTATGTAACCAGCTATGATTATAAAAGCTATGTTCCCTGGTTTTATTCAAAAATAGAGGAGCATCAAAATGAGAATGCCAAAAATCAAGATTGGTTATTATATGGAGAAACGGATAAATCTGTTTTGATTTCCTGTAAAATTAATTCAAAGGACAAGTTTGAAAAGGATATTACAGACGCTAAATTTCTGTATGAAAAGAATGGGTTTTATTTTTATCAGCGCCGCTAGTTTTTCAAATATTTTGGGCTGATAATTCCCCATTTCGCCAATCTATATTCAATGGAAACCCTTAAAACTCCTAAGCCATAAATTGAACTTCGCTGAAGATTTATAGAGCTTGCTTCTTCAAAATATTTAGTGGGGCAGGTAACTTCACCGATCTCAAAGCCTTTAAAGAATATCTGTCCAAGCATTTGATTGTCAAAAACAAAATCATTGGAATTGGCATTGAAGTCTACCGCTTCTAAAACTTCTCTTGAAAAAGCTCTATATCCAGAGTGATATTCTGAAAGTTTTTGATTAATTAAAATATTTTGAGCTAGGGTTAATATTCGATTGGCGACATATTTATACCAAGGCATTCCCCCTTTTAAAGCACCCTTGCCCAAAATCCTTGAGGCCAGCACAACAGGGTATAAGTCATTGGCAATAATATAGCTAATGGAAGGAATTAATTTTGGAGTGTATTGATAATCAGGATGCACCATTATGATAATATCACCACCAATCTCTAAAGCCTTATTATAGCAACTTTTTTGATTTCCACCATAACCTTTATTATGTTCATGAGAAATTATATGCCTAATTCCCAGCTTTTTACCTAAAGCCACGGTGTTGTCCGAACTTTTGTCATCCACAAGCACAACATCATCAACAATATCTAATGGAATCTCCTTATATGTTTTCTCAAGAGTTTGTCCAGCATTGTATGCAGGCAGAACCACAACTACTTTTTTGCCATTTACCATAGGTCGGCAAAAATAGGATTTTCCATTGTTCTATTAAATAGCTTTTACAAATCAATATTTTTGGTAGATTACGGTCACGAACAAAGAAAGATATTTTGAGAATTATTATTGGACTTATAATCCTGCTTCTTTCTGGGCAAAGTGTTAATGCTCAGTCTGTAAAAGGGGAGGTAAGAGATGAAAATGGCGAAGAGGTTATTGGTGCAAATGTGATAATTAAAGGCACTCAAATTGGTGAAACTACCGATTACGAAGGGAAGTTTGTTCTAAAAATAGGCTCAATAAGTCCACCGTTTACTCTTCAAATTAGTTTTATTGGGTATAAGACTTTAGAAAAAATCGTAACTAATCCTAGTGAATACCTCAAAATCCAAATGGAGGTGGATCAGGAGATGTTGGCGGAGGTAGACATTATTGAGAAAAGACTTAGTGATAAACAAAGGGAGTCTGCCCTCACCGTTGAAGCTATGGATGCCCTAGCTATTAAAGAAACTCCAGCAGTTAGTTTTTATGAAGGATTGGGAAACCTCAAAGGTGTAGATCTTACTTCCGCTAGTATTGGGTTTAAGGTGTTGAATACCAGAGGTTTTAATAGCACTTCTCCTGTAAGATCATTGCAGGTGATTGATGGTGTTGATAATCAGGCTCCTGGTTTAAACTTTAGCCTTGGTAATTTCCTAGGAGCGAGTGAATTGGATATTAGTAATGTAGATATTATTGCTGGCGCTAGTACGGCTTTTTATGGACCTTCGGCCTTCAATGGGGTTATTTCCATGACTACCAAAAACCCTTTTATTTATCAAGGGCTTACCGCTAGTGTTAAGGTAGGGGAAAGGGCACTTACCGAAACGGCTGTTCGCTATGCACAGTCCTACAAAATATTCAATTCTGAAACCGACAATTTTGCCTATAAAATAAACCTGTACTATTTAAGAGCTGATGATTGGGAGGCAGAAAACTACCAACCAGTTGATGATTCTCCAATTCCTGCTGATAACCCCGGAAGGTATGATGCTATCAATGTCTATGGAGATGAGGATCTTTCTTCCAATAATGATTATACCAGCTATGAATCCTTTCAATTTGGAGATTTTGCAGGATTAGGAAAATTTTTTAGACCCGGATATAGAGAGGTAGACATTGTAGATTATGATACTCGTAATCTCAAAACCAATCTCGGTCTTTATTATAGAATTACTCCAGAGGTGGAATTGAGCTATAATTTTAATTATGGAACAGGAACTACCGTTTACCAGGGAGAAAACAGATTTAGCCTTAAGGATATTCAGTTTTTTCAAAATGTGTTGGAAATAAAGAAGGAAGGAAAGTTCTTTCTTAGAGCATATTCAACCAAGGAAGATGCAGGAAATTCCTACGATGCTGTTCTTACGGCTTTTAAAATGAACCAGGCCATTGGGGAATCTAATGCTTGGAATCTTCAATATAAAAATCTTTGGAGCAACCTATACAATTTTGATGATGCCTTTGAAGATGCTACAGGAATTCGGTTTGATACCATTAGTAGGGCATATTTCAACGATGGATACCAGGAATTATTAAAGGAATACCAACCCCTTCTTCAAAAGTATCACGACTCACTTTTAAATGCGGTAAACACCTTTACTTTCCCACGTCCAGAACCCGGAACGGCAGAGTACGACTCACTTTTTAATTCAATTATCAGCAAAAATTTCACAGAAGGAGGTTCCAGATTTTTTGATGAATCAGCTTTGTATCACATCATGGGTGAATATGAATTTGACTTTTTAGAAAGCCATTTTAGAGTGGGTGGTAATTACAGATGGTATAGACCTTATTCCCAGGGAAATATCTTTGATGAAATAGAAGATATCATAATTGAAACGGATCAGTTTGGAAATGAAATCAGTAGGGAATATGTGTATAGGGAGATCAAAAATGAGGAGTTTGGAGTTTATGTTGGGATTGAAAATAAATTCATTGCCGATAAATTAAAGACCAATGTTACAGTGAGGATGGACAAAAATCAGAATTTTGATTATCTCTTTTCGCCAGCTTTATCTGCGGTTTATGATATTGATGAAAAGCATACCGTTCGAGTTTCATTTGGCAGTGCGATTCGAAATCCAACATTGGCAGATCAATATTTAAATTTCAATGTAGGGAGGGCAATACTTAGAGGAAATATTACCGGCTATGATTCCCTAATTAGCCTCGAATCATTTGATTATTACCGAAATCAAGATATTCCATTAAAGAAAAATTTGGATTTTTTCAATGTGGCACCCATCAAACCCGAAAGGGTAAGGACTTTAGAAGTAGGCTATAGAGGGTCATTATTTAAGAGATTATATGTTGATTTTAATGCCTACCACAGCTGGTATACCGATTTTATAGGATATCAATTTGGATTGGAATTGACCTTTAACTCCGCCTTCCCAAATAGATTTGAAACCTTGCAGGCCTATAGAGTATCAGCAAATGCCTCAGAATTGGTGACTACCCAAGGTGTGAATTTAGGATTGAACTATTACCTAACCGACGAGTTAACCTTAAATGGAAATTATTCCTATAATGCCATAGATCTAAGAGGTAGCGACAATCCCATAATCCCGGCATTTAATACACCAAAGAATAAATTCAATTTAGGAATTAATGGTAGGGGCTATAAATTGTTCAACCACAAAGAGAATAAGATGGGTTTTGCCATCAACTATAAATGGGTAGAAGGATTTCGCTTTGAGGGATCACCACAATTTACCGGTTTTATTAATAGTTATGGAATGCTTGATGCTCAAATAAGCTACCAAGTTCCTTATCTTTACTCCACCTTTAAGCTTGGTGCTTCAAATGTTTTAAACAATGAAGTCTTCCAAGTATATGGAGGTCCAACAATTGGGAGAATGGCCTATTTCTCAATTGTTTTTGAAAAGTTCTAATCTCTATCTATACTATTTTATATATCTTTAAAATTAACAACGCAATTAAATTAAACATGAAAAAAGTATTACTAGGACTATTAACACTAACCTTTGGATTGGCACAAGCCCAGCGATATAGCACAGAAGTGTTTTCGCAGGTTCAAGTTACTTCAAACGTAGAGTATGGTGTTAATGTAGATTTTTTAACATCCGATCTTTCCAATCAAGGTCAGATCATTACGGATATTACGGATATTCAAACGAATATCGCCATGGGAAACCCAATCCCAGCAGCCTATTTTGATCCAGCTGACGCGAGTACTGATGTAAAGTTGACCAAACTTTTAATGGATGTTTATGAACCAATGGGTGATACTCAAACAGAACGTCCATTGATGATTTATATTCATACAGGGAACTTTTTACCACCACCCTTAAATGGATCTCCTTTAGGATTAAAAACAGATAGTGCAGCCATTATCATGTGTGAAAGATGGGCAAAAAGAGGATTTGTGGCTATTTCTATGGATTATAGACTGGGTTGGAATCCTGTAGCTTCTGGCCCTACTGGCCCAATTGTACGTAGAGCTACATTGTTAAACGCTGTGTATAGAGCATTGCACGATACTAAGCATTTGGTAAGAGGGCTAAAAGCAGAAGCTGCAAACACAAATCCATATTCTATTGATACCAATAAGATCATTTTATTTGGTGAAGGTTCTGGAGGTTATGTTGCTTTGGCTTATGCTACACTTGACAAACAATCTGAAACAGAAATTCAAAAGTTCATTTATCCAGGAACAACAGATTCCTCCTATGTTCAACCTTCTCTAGTAGGAGATGTGGAAGGATTAGGCGGATTATTGAATCTGTATACTGATAATGGTTCTTCTTCAGAAGTTGCCTTTGTAGTGAATAGTGGAGGGGCCTTAGCTGATACATCATGGTTAGAGGCAGGTGATGCGCCTATGGTTTCTATCCAATGTGTTAGAGACCCATTTGCTCCTTTCGGTGAAGGAACAGTTGTAGTTCCTACCACTCAAGAGGATGTGGTAGATGTACAAGGAGCCAATGTTTTTATGGTGAAAGCTAATGCACTTGGAAATAATGATTCTTATCAAGTTGGTTACACCTATAATGATTCCTACACCTTAGCCGCTCGTAGAAGTTATGGTGCTACGTATAGTTATATCTACCCAGCCCCATTTGATCAAATTACGGTAAATACCGCTGAAGGATTATTTCCGGTGGTAAGACCTCTTGGAGCTTCAACTTTCCAAAATGAGGGTAGCCCATGGCAATGGTGGGATCCAAATTCTCCTTTGGCAACATCAGTGGTTGCTGCAGGACCACCGCCAGTTACTGCTCACCAAGCTAGCTTGGCTTCCAATATGGATATGTCATCAAGCAAAGGTAGAACCTATAGTGATTCATTAATTGGATACTGCATCCCAAGAATTATTAATTCATTGGCTTTACCAATCGGATTGGAAGAAGGAACTAAATTGGCTTCAAAAATCAAATTATTTCCAAATCCAGCATCTAGCGTATTAAATATTAAATCTGATGATCCAAATATATCTATCGATAAAGTTGTGATCAGAGATCTTAGTGGTAAATCATTGATGACTGTTGATGTTAACTCTTCACAAGAGAAAATATCAATTGAAAACTTAAGCCAAGGTGCTTATTTAGTTGAAGTAGTTTCTGGAAAAGAAGCCTTCACACAAAAATTCATCAAAAAGTAAATTTATTTTATTGAATGCTTAGAACCCTGAGTGTAAAGCTCAGGGTTTTTTTATGCTCTCATCTGAGCAATCCCTTTCAGAATTGGATTTTTAAGTTCAAAAATTGGATGCTTAAATTAGATTAAAAATTACTTTTGCGGCAAAATATAGACAGATGCTGTACAATTTTAATGGTGCTTTTTTTGAAGGTTCAGAGTTTGAGACGACAATAGATAATCGCGGCTTAAATTATGGAGATGGTGTATTTGAAACATTGAAATTTAGCAATAACCGTATTAATTTTTGGGAAGATCATTATTTCCGGTTAATGAGTAGCATGCGTATTTTAAGAATGGAAATTCCCATGACATTCTCCCCAGAATTTTTGGAAAAGGAAATCAGGGATACAATCTCTGCATACCAAAAAAAGGAGCACAGCCAAAATTTCAGAATAAAGCTCCTAATTAGCCGAAAGCCTGGAGGTCTATACAATCCAAATACCAATGAAATAGATTATCTCATCAGCCTTAGTCCTATTGCAAATGATAAGTATATATTAAATGAAAAAGGACTAGAGGTGGATTTGTTTAAGGACTTTTACAAGCAAAAATCTATGCTTTCCAATTTAAAGTTGAGTTCTACACCCTTAATGACCTTAGCTTCCATTTTTAAATCTGAGAATAAATTGGATGAATGTTTAATGATAAATGATGAAAAATATCTGACGGAAGCCATTTCTTCAAATGTATTTATCCTTCAAGATTCAAAATTGAGGACACCGTCCATTGCTAGTGGTTGTTTAAAAGGGATAATCAGAAAAAAAATATTGGAGATAGCCGGAAAAATGGAAATAGAAATAGAGGAGACCGACAAACTTTCTCCTTTTGATCTTCAAAAAGCCGAAGAAGTTTTTTTAAGCAATAGCATTCAGGGAATTCAATGGGTAACAAAATATAGAAAAAAGAGCTATACCAATGAACTGAGTAAAAAACTGGTTCAGAAATTAAATATCCTAAGTGTACTTAATTAAGAGTAGGATCTGAAGGACTATTTGCCCAGAGGGAATAACTACCACCTATTTGCAGGAGAATTTTCTTCCAAAGCTCTGTTGCCTGATAATCAAAAATATTTAAGGTGGAATGATCCAGTACAACCCAAGAATTATCTTCAATTTCAGATTCTAGTTGACCGTTTCCCCAGCCACTATATCCCAAAAAAAAGCGAATATCACTAGGGCCAATCAATTTACATTTTATGAGTTCCTTTAAAGGTTCTAAGTCACCACCCCAATATAAATCTCCGATAATATGCTGGCTTCCTGGAAGTAAATCACCCTTTCTATGAATAAAAAATAAATTATCCTCTTGAACAGGTCCACCGTGGTAAACGATGCTTTTCAAAGATGGGAATCCAATTACGATATCATCTAGATCCAATTCAAGAGGTTTATTCACCACAAAACCAATAGAACCTTCACCTTCATGATATTCCGTTAATAAAATTACAGAACGTTCAAAATTAGGATCTCCAAGGAAAGGTTCGGCAGCTAATAAACTACCTGTCATCGGTTTTTGTTTAATATCCATATTTATTCTAGTAATTAGCTCTAATATAGGGGGAGTAAAGTAAATTTGCAATTCATTTTATTAACGACAATATGGACATGGAATTGCGCGATGCCCGAGAGGATTATCAAAAAGGATCACTTTCCGAAAACCACTTACCACAAAGACCTCTAGATCTTTTTGAAAGCTGGTTAAAGGAGTATAAGGACACGGGGAATAAAGACCACAATGCAATGTTATTAACCACAGTAAAGGAAGATAACAGCCCCTCCTCTCGTATAGTTTTACTAAAAGGTATAGCAAAAGAAGGTCTTGAGTTTTATACCAACTATCAAAGTAATAAAGCCAAAGAAATGTCTAAAAACCCAAATATTGGTCTCACTTTTTTTTGGCCAGACTTGGAGAGACAAATCAGAATTGAAGGGCAGGTGGAAAAAATGAGCCCAGAAGAATCTGATGCTTATTTCAACATTCGTCCAAGAGCCAGCCAGATAGGGGCATGGGTTTCTCCACAAAGTGAAGCCATTAAAAACCGGGAGTATTTGGAGGAAAGAATTTCATTTTTTGAAGAGAAATTTAAGGGAATGGAAGTTCCAAGACCAGAACATTGGGGAGGATATCGATTAATGCCTAGTTTTTATGAATTTTGGCAGGGAAGAAGTAGCCGTTTGCACGACAGGATTTGCTATAAGAAGCAAGATTCAAATTGGTTAATAGAAAGGAGAGCTCCTTAATTATTGGGCAGAAATTAAAAATAGATTTGGGAAAAGTTTGGTAGAAACCATTCTCAGGCTTTTATCTTCCTGAAATCTCAAAAACTCGCAAATATTTGTTTTTTTAAGAAAGTTTGATTCCGAAAGGTTTTGGGATTGTAAATCCAAAATCGCTCTATTTAGAAAATACTCATCATCAAAATGGAAGTTTCCCCAATCAGAACTTGGGATGGCTATGGCTTCTAATTCCTCTGTATTTTTCATAGAAATGTTTCTGCCTATATATACGCACTAGAAGCTAAAATGGTTTGCCTAAAACCAAATTCTCCCTGTTTAATTCATTTCATCTATCATTTGTTCATTAAAATATTCCAATTCAGGAAAAATTTTGGGCAAAAAACAACTTATGGTAAAAAATACCATTTCATTTTTCATTATAAAAATTTCAATAATAAAATAGAATAATAATCTAATTATCAGAAAAATATAGTGTAAAAAAATATTCAATAATTGATAAAAAATAAAAACAGGATTATCCTTGCGTATTTAAAAATACAATTATACGTTTATTGGGCTTTAAAAACATTTTTTAGTCTACCATTTGAAAACACTCTACTCTATGTTAAACTGTACCAACCTAAATACTAGGTTTTTAGCTTTTATCTTCATGAGCTTTAGCCTAGTTTCACTTCAAGCTCAAATATTAGGAAATCCAGCAGAAAAAATCTGGAATTTTGTAGGTTCTTATCAACAATCTGGGCTAGGAAATGGCGATTTTATAGCCAACTATGAATGCCTAAATTTAAATGATTCCACACTTCAGTCTAATCTAAAAAAAATTGGAGAAAATAGAAGTGGAACTTTATTTATTGTGGGTAAACTTCCAAGTGGCTTTCCAAATATTCCCATTTTAGAATTTGGTGGACTTGCCATCACCAGAGATTCTGTTTTTTGTGCTAAACATTCTATCCCAACAGTACCATTAAATGAGGAGCCATTTATTTTTAAGGTGAAATACCAAGCCGGTATGAAACGCCTTTGGGATAAAAACAATCTCTATATCCTTCCTTCCATTCGAATAGCGGAAATCATTTTTTATGAAGAGCAATTAAGCGAGGTGCAAAGTAGAATTGTAGAATCCTATTTAGCACTGAAGTACTCCATTAATATTACTAAAAATACAGAAAAGGTTTTTAGAGATTATTGGGCAAATGATAGTACTAAATTGTGGAGCACCTCCGCAGATGGCACCTATGATAAAGAAGTGATGGCCTTAGGGAGGCTGGATTTTTTACAATGGGAGCAAAGTCAAACTTTCACAGCCGATGCACAGTCAATTGGTATTAGTTTGGAGGACCCTATTGTTTTGGGAAACACTCCTAATAAAAAAGTAAAGGATGGTTCTGTAGTAGTTATTTCCAAAAGGTTATGGACTTTAAAGGGAATAAATTGTGGATCCGCCAACACCATGCTTCCTTGGAAGTTTAGATTTTTTAATTGGGATACAAATGCAGATTGGCTATACCTTAAATGGGATAGTGTTTTAAATTTGCAAAGTGCTCCTAAATTTTCCAATGGTCTTACACAAATTCCCCTAAACTATTCAGAGCAAAACGGAATTACCGAAATTCAAATTCCTCTTAGCCATTTAGATAGTGTGGCACATCAAAACTGGTATTTGGTATGGGATAATAGCCATTTAGCTTGTTTGCCATTAGGATCCGTATCCTTAGGTCCTTGTACCGGTGCTGCAGCCCTTAATAATATCCGCTTGAATCTGGAGGATAAGGCTTTGCCCTCCAAATATATTCTGCAAAATTCTGAAACAGGTGATTTTATTAGTGGGGAAATAAGCCAAAGTCAAACTCTTATGGAATCTATTCCTGCAGGTCAATTTCATCTGCGAGTGTATAATGAGGAAGGAGAATGGGTAGATGATCTAGTAAATTTTGGAAATTGCGCTGGGATTTCAAATTCTTCTTTGGAATCCGTTTCCATCACCCAAACCAATAATTTAAAGAGTGATGGTTCTACTCTTGTAGATAAAGGGTCTAAGGAGGAAAATACCCCTCGAAATATTGACCTATTGAACCAAACTATCGATGTATTCCCAAATCCAATGGACAAGGGAAGTTCTTTTACCGCGGTCTTCAGTCCCGATTTATTTGATGAAGAGTTTAATATCCGAATGGTGGATCAATCCGGTAAAATCCTTTTTGACGAAAGCTTTATTCCACAAAAAGGACTCAGCTACCAAAAGGCTATTGCTACACCAGGAGTTTATCTGCTTCAGTTTCGAGGGGAGAGCTATACGGAGATTAAGCAAATCATTGTCAAGTAAAACCAACTAACCTTTTTTAAAAATAATTGTCATGACCAACTCTATTTTCACTAAGCTGGCCAGTATCACTACCATCATATTCTTTTTAGGGAATGACCTTATCGCATCCTTAGGAGCTTTTCATCGATTACAAATGATGGAAGTGGCGAAATACCAAAATGCCCAGAATTTAAAAGATGCTGTGGCTTTACCTATCCCAGCCGAAGCTCCGAATTCCAATGAAACAAGGAATCTTAAAAATTCCCCAAAAAAATGGATAGACCCTATAGATTTACCCAATGAGTTTAGCAATAGAGCTCCAGATCAAACGGCTTATATCGGGGCTCATCATCAAGATGTTTTGGGTTCTCCTAATGATGATGTATTTAGCATTGACCTCCAAGAGGAGGTGAAAAAATTCCAGTTTGCCTATTTGCAATATGAAGTAAAAGGTATTGCCAATGCAGAAGAATTGCCAAAGTCTATCAATGGAGGAGAGGTATATGTTGGTGGAGAATTAAAAGCTTCGGATCAATGGCAAAGAGTAATGGTGATGGTGGATTATGAGGATTTGAAAGCAGGAAACAATCAAGTTCGTTTTGCTCTTAACAAATCTAGCCAATTAGCCGCAGAGGTAAAAAATGTACAGATTCACTTAACAGCCACACCTAGAGCGGCGAATAAGGGCGTGAAGATGAAGAGGCAGTTGGCGGACGAGAGAGATTTTAAACTCTTGATTTCTAGTCCGGAAGCCATAAGTTTTAAAAATAGGGATTTGGAAATGGCAAGTATTCCAAAAAGCATTCGGAATCTCACCCGCAATGCTTGGGGCTATGGACAAAGAAATAATGCTAATGAGCTGGTAAAGGTGGCTATTGGAGTAGATGCATCAAAATTAAATAGCCCTAATGATTTAAAAGAGGCTAATGTCTTTTATTATAATACGGAAGATAACAGCTGGAAAAAGGCACATACGGAAAAGGTGGATATGGCCAGCGCAGTTTTAGAGGCTAGCGTACCTCCTAATACAGATTATTTTGCAGGGCTTATTAAGTCACCAGATATGCCAGAGGCCAGTGCTTTTTTACCGACTGGAATATCAGATATTGAGGCAGCAAATCCAGCTGCTGGGATGAATTTAATCTCACCACCGCAGCAGAGTAGGACCGGGGAAGCTTCCATTTCTTTTCCTTTAGAAATTCCAGCAGGGAGACAAGGTTTAAGTCCTTCATTAGCCCTAAGCTATAGTAGCGATGGAGGAGCAGGTTGGTGTGGATATGGTTGGAATATGTCGGTTCCATCCGTGAGTATTGACACTCGTTGGGGAGTGCCCAGCTTTCCGGCCAATAATCAAGAAGAGGTATATTCTTTAAATGGCAGTCCATTAAGTCAAGAAGGTGGCACTAAGGGAAATAGGGCTAAGGTAGTAAATGGAGCTCCAGAACTAAGCCCGAGATTAACGTCTAAGAATACGGTTCGGTTCTTTGAAAGGACCATGAATGGCTATAAAAAAATTGAGAGAATAGGTTTAAGCCCACGCCATTATGTTTGGGTGGAAACTACATCAAATAACACCAAATTATATTATGGAACTTTAGATGGAACTACAGTTGATCCAAATTCTACTTTAGAGGATGCAAGTGGGAATATTGTAAAATGGGGCTTAACAAAAATGGAAGATCAATGGGGAAATCATATCAAATATTATTACCATAAGGATGAAATGACTGTTTCCGCAGATCCAACATTAAACCCCATTAAAGATGGGGGGGTCTTTTTAATTTTGGATCGAATTGAATATACAGGGTTCAATCAAGATCCAGGTCAATATAAAGTTGTTTTCGAATCTAGTGCCAACCGATTGGATGCTACGGTTTCTATGAAAACAGGATTTAAGGTATTGGATGATCATCGTCTTGACAAAATTGTGGTGAAATATGGAAGTAGCACAATTAAAGATTATAGACTTTATTATAGCGAAGGTGATTTTAGAAAAACCAGATTGGATTCCATTGCAGAATATCGCAAGGGAAGTCGATTTTATGCTCATGATTTCGAATATTATTCAGGGTCATTAAGTTTTGGAGATGAACAAGTATTCCCTTATGATAATTTATCTACAGATATTACTGACGAAATTTCCTCAACTTTAAGCCACATAGTAAATCCAATTCTAAATGTTCTCAATGCCTCACCAATAAAGGCAAGCAGCACATGGGGTTGGTCTTCTGGTGGAAGTGTAGGGTTGGGAATTGCTCCCATCGGCGATTATTTTAGCGGCAAAGTTTTTACCTTTTCTGGACAATATGGCTATTCAGAATCATATTCAAAAGACAAAAGAAGTTTAATGGATATGAATGGTGATGGTTTGTTAGATATGGTGGTAGATAAAAAGTCTAGAAGGGGATTTTACCCCTTGCAAAGAAATAATTCGGTACTTTCTTATGGGCCCTTTGTTGATATACATAATAATGATAGGCCATTGTTTAAAAATAAATCTACAACCCAAAATGGAGGATTTGATTTTACAATGGAGGATAATGTCTTCTATTTTGGGAAAAATTGGAGTTCTACGACCTCCACGGTTCAAAATTTTACTACCGATTATAATGCCGATGGATTCCCAGATTTGGTTATTGAAGATGCCGATGGAAAGTCCAAGGTTTTATTTGGGAGTTTAAATTCTTTAAATGAACTACAATATAATCCATCAAGTTCCAATACCCCCAACCCTATATTTAAAGATCAGCCATTGGATATCGTGGATGTTAATGATGAGGAATTAAAGGATTTGGAGATGGTGAAAATTTGGACTGCGCCATTTGCGGGAACCATTAATATTACCGGGTTGGCAGAAAACGTTGGGAATACTTCTGGAGAAACTAGGGTGGCAGTTCAAAAAAATGACAATTATCTTGTTCATGGTTTTAGAGCTGTTGATGCCAATAATTCGATTAGTACCAATTATAGTAGCCAATCAGTGGCGAAAGGAGATGTAATTCTTTTCAGGGCGAAATCTGGTACTGATGGCCAACAAGATTTGCTCACCTGGAACCCAAGAGTGGAGTATACAAATATCAATTATTACGACGGTAATGGTATTGAATATACAGACTCTAAATATGAAGATGCATTTATTCCTTCTGGAGCGGAGTTCATCACCATACAAGGTGATCAAAAGATTAAGGTGGATTTGAATAGGTCTTTGACTGGAGCGCTAAATGATGATCTGGTATTTAATTTTACTGTGGAGGATTTTGATGCTAGCAATAATTTAGTGTCTACTAAAGTTTATAGCAACATTCTTGATGCAGGAACCACAGATCTTAGCGATGAAAGTTTTCAACCTTCAAGTGGAAGTTCCATAAATTTTGGTCCTGGAACATTTCAAAACTTGCCTGGTTATAATGCCACACACACCTATAGAATTCATTTTTCATTATTCAGCACCTCCAATGTTCATTGGCGTTATGTAAAATTTAGACCCATTGTTGAAGTAGCCATGATTGGAACTTGTGATCTAGGTGCAACAATGTATCCAACGGTAGAATATGGAACCTACAATAGGATTGAACATATGAGCGATTGGTTTTCCCCTCAAGAAGTAGAGGTAGATGAAGAGTTTTCCTATCGTGTTTGGCCAAGTTTTAACCATTCTTCGGGTTCTCAAGTACAGGATATTTTTGAAAATGCTTCCGGCTCAAATAAATCCTATGCTTATATGACGGTTAAGGATGGGAATCAAACCTTGAGTAAATTACTCATTACTTTTCATCAATCTAATGGCTCCATTAGTTTTAATAATTGTGATGCTTTGGGAAAGGCCGGCACCTCCGTTTCTTCTTCGAGCTCAGCTTCCGTTTACTCTCTTTCCTCTTATAGCCAAAATGAAAATCTCATTGTTGAGTTTTTTGTGGATGGCTATACTTTTTCAGAAAAAACTGCGGAATTTTTATCAGCTAGAATAGATGAGATAAGCTTGCAAGACAATGCAAATGGTCCTTGGCAAGATTTATATTCTAGCACAGTGGATTATAATATATTTTTCAAAGACCCATCCTATGTTGGTGATAAGATATTACATTGGGGACAATTTGCCTGGAGTTTTGAAAGCAATATTCCTGAAGATTCCACAATATTAAAATCAAAATTGAGACCCGATATTGAAGCTTTTGCCTCAGATACAGAGAATCAGTATGACCCTGAAAATTTACCTGGTTCTGAATCCTTAGAAGAAAATTCAGATTTGTTGGATCCCATGAATCATAGGTTTATTGTATTAAAAGCACTAAGAGGTGAAAAAGATTATATGTTGAGAACCTATGAAAAAAGCAGCTATTCTGATTTACAAACTTCCAATTTATTATCATCAACGGTTAGCAGTGATGTAGAAAACCTAGATCGATATGCCTGTATGGGAAGTCATATAGGAATCTTCGCTAGTGGTGGAATGTCTAGTCCTGGAAAATTTGGTGAATCTGAAATTATTATTCCCACTGGAGGAAATGCCGTGCCAAATGATTTATATATGGCTTATGCCGCAACATTGGTGAGTAAAAGTAAGAGCTCCTCTTCTACATCAGGAATTTTGGTTTCTAGCACATCCAGTAATCAAGTAAATAACAATATATATTATTCCAAATCCATTGTTCAATTTCAAGATTATAATGGTGATGGTTATCCGGATCGAATGGTTGATGATGGATCAGATGTAAATGCAAATTTAACATCACCTTTAGGTGGTCATAAATCCCCAATTGTTTTTACAAGCTTTGAGCTTTCTAAGGGGGTTAGTGACAATTCCACTAGTGCAAAGCCCGGAAGCTTTGTAGATAAAGACCAGCGATTTGAGAAAATGGGCTCTCCAACTCTAAACTATGGAACCAATAATGATTTAATTCAACATTCAGATATTAATGGTGATGGATTACCGGATCGAATTCAGCTAGCGCCGTCAAATGGAATTTCTGCGGCATTAAACTATGGTAGTGGTCTTCAGAATTCTGAGACAGTTACAAATTATAATGAAGGAGTACCAGAAACTTCAAATAGCAGTATTTCACTAACTCCAAATCTTGAAAAATTAAATAAAAAATTTCAAAAAAACGGAGCAAGTTTTAAAATGGGAATTGGTGTAAACCATGCAGCCAACAATAGTAATACAGTATTTATCGATTTAAATGGTGATGGGCTTAGTGATTGTATAACTTTAGACGGAATGGATGCAGATGTCTTTATCAATCTGGGAACTTCATTTTATAGTTTTGGAGATTTAACTTTAAACAAAGAGCTAAATAATTCTAGTGGCTTTGGGTTTTCGGGTAGCCTAGCAGGGACTTATGCCTTTCCCTCTTTTTCAATCCCTGTCCTTGGTATTGATTTAAAGGTCAGCGTAAATGCAAATGGCGGAGCAAACTTTTCTCAAAATGAAGTTGAGTCCAGTTTTCAAGACGTAAATGGTGATGGATTTGTGGATTATATTACAGAAGAAGAGGATGGAATGAAAGTACGATATGGGCAAATTGGAAAAAGTAATTTATTGCACATAGTGAACAATCCTTTAGGTGGAAGCATTGAAATTGATTATGAAAGAGTAGGTAATAAAACAGGTTTTCATTCTGCCGTGGTAAAAACTCATTTGAATGAAAGTAATAAAGTTCTTTGGGATATGCCTAACAGTAAATGGGTGATGAATCATTTAACTATTAAAGATGGTATGAATGCCATGGATAATTCTACGGATTTAGATGGTGCTGATGAGGTGGAGGCTTATTTCCTTTATGATGGTGGAATAAAAAGTAGAAGAGAAAGAGATTTTTTAGGATTCACAAGGACTGAAAAACGTCAAATGCCATTTTCTAATTATAATAACCGAAACGGAAGCCAATTATCAGGTTTTGAATTTGGAGTTGGAGGAGTCTTTACAACAGGTGATATGTACTATATATCTGAGGTAAATCAATATATAGATCCCACCAGCAATAATTATTTATACCGCAAAAGGTCGGAATATACCAATTCGGTTTTAAGAGAAAACTTCACATACTTGTGCAAAAAAAATAGGGAGCTTATCGCAGAGGGTGTATTCGCCGAAACTTTTGAAATGTTTCCTATTAGCATGAATATCTATACCTATCAATTTAGAAACGTATGTATTGATCCTGCTTCTACTTATTTTAATGAATTATATCCTGAATCGGAGCCCGAATCTGCCGTTAATTGGTTATTGATAGATGAAACGGAGTCTATTTTTCCAGCTCTAACGAGTATTCAAAAGATTCAATATCCAGAAGTAATGGATCCAGCAAATAGTTCTCGTTACGCCTCTCAAAAGTTTTTGCTGAGCTATGATGATCGATGGAATGTTATTCAATATGAAGATGAAGGAAAATTGGTTTCTAGAAATCCAGGGACTACGGTAGTAGAATCCTATACCCGAAATTGGTATGATTATATTACCCAAAGCCAAAACTTCAGTTCCTTAACCTTAGCGCCTGAGCTTAGTGATGAACATTTTAATGGCTATTATGTTTCCTGCAATACGGATCCTAGTTATTCTACCGAGATTGTTTATATAGCTAAAAAGGCAGACCCCTGTTTTGGTTTTACCGATCAAAATTACCCAGGTGATGATTTTATTATTGTTACTCACCATAAAAAAGCCATGAGTGAAAATGTGCAAATATTAGCACCTTCATTTAGCGATGTATATGTAGATAAATTGATTGCCGTAATGGAATATTTTGAACCTGGCAATGCAAATGGTCAATATGGAGTGCTAAAGACTCATAAGATTTATGAAAACGCAATAAATCCATCCTACCTTAAAAGACATTCGGAAGTAGCCACTTTATGGCAATCCAAAGTTCCTGGAAGTATTTGGAATGTTTTGAGTAGTACCGAAAAAGCAATAACCGACCTTCAATACAATAGCTATGGAAATGTAAGTCAGGTTAAAGGTCCAGAAAATGCCACTGGCCAACGAATGACTCTTAATTTTAGCTATGATAGCCAAGTAAACCAATTTGTTACAGGGGTCAGCAATTCTTATGGCGAAAGCAGCTGTAGTATTTATGATTATGAAACAGGAAACCTCTTAAAATCTGTTGATATTAATGGCCATGCTATGCGCTATGTTTATGATGATATGTTTAGAGTGAAAAGGATTTTTGCTCCAAGGCAATTGTATTCTGCCCAAGCTGCGCCTACCATAGAGTTTGAATATTTTCCTCGAGGAATAAATCCCAGTTCTAATGAATCTATTCGGAAGGTTCCCGTGGCTATCACTTATCATAATATGGATGTGAATAAAGCAAGTAATCCAAATAGTACGCCCAATAGTAATTGTAGCAGCTTGGCAGATTTGTCTGAAAGGTCTGCGATAAGCACAGCTCTAAGAACAGCCACTTTTGTTGATGGAATGTCTAAAGTCATTCAAGTGAAAAAAGATGTTTCAAAAAGTAATGGCTCACATCAAAATATTACTGAAACAATGGTGTCAGGATGGGCTAAAAATGACCAATGGGCCAAACAATTTGAAATGACAAACTCGGTTTTGGAATCAAGCTCAGATCCTTTTGGAAGTCTATACTTACACGATTCCCCTTGGATGTCAAATACTGAGTTTGATTATTTAGGAAGACCCAAAAAAGAAAAAGTTAAGGTGGGTAAGGATGATAATGGATACTCTGAAAAAAGAACTGAATACACCTACGGGTGGGATGTTTATGGTGGCATAGACTATATAGCTACAGATATAAAAATTTCCAATGGTACAACCGTCATGGGTCATACAAGGAGTTTAACCAATCCAAGGGGGAGGCAAAGATTTAGCCAGCAAATTGATGGATCTAGCATTCTTACCACCGAGTTTGTATATAACCCATTAGGGGAATTAATCAGTAGCGTAGATCCATTGGGAGAAGTTACCAGCTATGAATACGATTTGTTCGGAAGAACCATCGAGGAGCTACATCCTGATCGCGGTACTACATCATGGACCTATGATTTAAGTGGAAATATGACCCACCTCAATAATGAAGGAACTGGGAATGATGATATTATATTCAGTTATAATTATAATAGGATGACAGGTAAATCTATGCCTATATCTGGGGACTTATATGATGTACAATATACTTACGGTAGCTTGGGAGATGGAAAAAATGGAGCCGGAAGGGTGGTGTCGGTAATACAAGGGACCAATTTTAAAACGGAGAATTATAAATACGATGAGCTGGGAAATCAAATTTATGAGCAAAAAGTAATTAATGTTCCTCAAACAGGAACACAAACTTGGGCTACAGAATTTGATTATGATAGCTGGGGAAGACTTTTGGAAATGCAATACCCTGATGGAGAAGAAGTGTACTATCACTATACTTCAACAGGAGATTTAGAATCTATAGAAAACTCTCCCCTTCCAACACCTCCCTTAGATACCGTAGCGCGCTATACCATCAAAAAAATCACCTATGATGGATTTGGGAATATTGATTTTATGCGATATGCCAATGATGCTGAAATTATTTTTGAATATGACTCAGTAACCAGATCAATGGCAGAGGTTCAACAGTGGACGAAGGGGACAAGTGATACAAACTTATTGGAAACCTACGAACAGGTATTTAGCTATGATGGAATTGGAAGAATTAATGCCTTGGATCAAACAAAAATTATT
>TARA_R110002096_G_scaffold126532_2_pt1 | contig 69755 bp, 68 predicted proteins | sample TARA_R110002096 | Tara Oceans TARA_R110002096 (sample SAMEA4397295) | marine metagenome | biome: Polar Biome; feature: [DCM] deep chlorophyll maximum layer (ENVO:01000326); material: water (ENVO:00002006), including particulate matter (ENVO:01000060) such as... | depth 35 m
GTTTTTATCAAAAAACTTGAACAGCCTTTGGGGAAATTATGTAATTAAGAAAATCTCGAATAATATGGCTTAGTTTTGTTAAACCCAAATAGACTGAATATCAAATTTATAATTCCGTGACTAAAATTGTTTAGGACGGATGTGATTTTGATTCTAAATCCTATGCTGAATAAAAATTTTATGAGTAGTTTACCGCTCAAACTTTATCTCAAAAAATAATATAACACCCAACAGCCCCATGAAAAAAGCATTCACTCTAGTTATTCTTGTTTGTATTAGCTTCACCTCTTTCGCACAAGAGGATAGCGAATACAGTAACACTTTGCAGAAACTATTTAAAATTTCGGGAACTGAGGAAACCTACCAGGTAGCCATCAAACAAATGTTTACAATTTTCAAACAACAATATTCCAATATTGAAGAAAGTACCTGGAAGGATTTGGAAAAGGAGTTCGGGCAAACCTCATTGCTAGAACTTACCAAAATGTTGGTACCTGTATATTCGAAACACCTTAGTTTAGAGGATCTAAAGGAATTAATAATATTTTACGAAAGCCCGGTTGGGAAGAAATATGCAAAAAGCACCCCTCTAATTATGAAGGAATCCATGGAGGTGGGTCAAGAATGGGGAAGGAAGATCGGTGAAAAATTTGCAAAAAAAATGGAGGAAAAAGGATATTAATCATCCATGAGCCTTTAGTAAATCATACATATGCTAAAACCAACAATTGCCCTTATTCTGTTTTTCCAGGGAAGTTAGTTACTTCCATACTGGAACTTGCGATCATAATTTTGTCTTCATGAAGCTTTATTTCCTGCAATAATTTTGTAAAGATCAAATCTTTGGTGCTTCTCCTCTTTTTAAAATCCACTATATACCTTAAGGTGAAAGTAATCCAATTCTCATCAAATTTTAGGCTTATCATAGGGCGAACCATTGCCTCCTCTACTCTATATCTATTCGCTAGTTTTTTCCACTCATCTTCACTAGCTTGGGCATATTCACCACAAACATCTACAAGCACTTGAGTAAAAAGTTCTCGTGCAAAATTATAATCACTCTCAAAACGAATTGGGACCTGAACCTCATCCCATAAAAAAGGATATTCTGCAGAATAATTGTGAATATTCTCTTTAAAAACAAAGCTGTTAGCCAAGGTTACAATCCTGCCATTATACAGGTCGGCATCCACCCAATCTCCCATTTCCATAATGGTTGTATTGATTACTCCAATGTCAATAATATCACCTTTAGTATCCCCAATTTTCACTCTCTGACCAACGCCAATGGTAGCATTTACCAAAATACTTATCCAACCAGCTACACTTACAATTACCTCTTGCAAAGCAAAGGCTATACCTGCTCCTGCCACACCTAGTGCCACACCAATATTTCCAAGTTTATCGCTGAAAATAAACATCAACATTATAGCTAGTACTATATAGGAGGCCAAACTCACTGCCTTTCTTGCCCTATATCTACCATCAGGATTATTCACCTTTTCATTGATAGCTTTTTTTACAAATCTCGATAGAATTAAAATGAGGATTACTCCAATGAGTATGGAAATTACCCTTTGAATTATAGGGTTCTGATAAAGTTGATTCAGGCTCTCTAAGGTACTAGGACTTTCTTCCATAGCGGGTTTTTGATTTAATTTATTTTAAAGAAAAACTTATATCTAACATCACATTCCTCTTTTTAATTTCTCCTTCAAAGCTATTATATATTATCCCATTAGTTTTTAGAAAAATAATAATTAGATCAATAGAGATTCTATCTCCTATCTACTAAGCCTCTCCTTCATTTTTAGGGAACCCTTCAAAACTTCCCCAATTTATTACAGCTTATAATAGCGCTAGTATCGAATCCGCATTCTATTAAAAAAGAAAAAAAGATAGGCTATTGCTTTAAGATAATAGGTCAAAACAAAGGAGATGAGATTAGCAATTATAGTAAGGAAACTAATTTTCCAAGGCTCCCTCAAGCACCCAATTCTCAATTTTCTGAATTTGGCAATCGCTTAAAGGCTCAGCTCCAAGAGGCATTTGACTAGCCCCAATCCCCTTTATTCGATTTACTAAACTTCCCGCTTGGGCAGATCTAAAAACTTCCGAATATAAGTTTAGGTCTAATCCTCCAGCCTTAGTACTAGCATCGTGGCAAGCACTATAACTACAATTGGTATTTAGGATAGGTAGAATATCTTGGCTATAACTCTGATCTACACTTTCACAACTGCTATCCAAATTTTGATATAATTCTTCCTTATTATCGAAATAACAGGAAGCCATAGTAATTAGAAGTCCGAAAGCAAAAAAGGTTTTTAGTTTTAGCATCACTATTCTGGATAAGAGGCATTAATCCAAGCATTCATTCTTTCCAAATCACAAGCATTCATTTTTCCTCCTGGAGGCATTACCGTGAAATTTGCTTCATCATTTATTTTTTCTCTAAGATTATTGTTCAAAATGGCAGATCGTACATTTTGGTAATTGTTTAATAATAAACCCGCCTGAGGATTAGCACCACCATGGCAATTCACACAATTTTGATTTATTATAGGCTGAATATTTCCATTATATCTCAAGTCAGAACTATCGCAGGAATTGCAATTTAAGTTTTGGGCACCTTGTAAAATCCATTTTCCAATCAGACTTATCTGACTTTGAGTCAAGGCTGTGTTAGGTGGTGGTGGCATTATTTTATCTGGATCATTTTCTGTAATTACTTCATATAAATCACTTCCACTTAAATCACCAGCCCGTACATCTCCTGTATTTACGGTATTCTGAAAATTATTTAAAGTAACCCCATCTTGAGAAGTTGCGGCATCATGACATCCCGAATAGGCGCAATTGGAAATTAATATGGGTAAAATATCATTGGCGAAATAAACTGTATCTGGATCACAAACATTGCTATTTGTAGAATCTACAATAGCATTACTTGAAGCAGGTGGACCAGGAAATGGATCGTGTTTACAGGAAGCCATCAACAATATAAACACGCAAATGGCCATTAAATAAAAACTGCTAATTCCTTGGTAGAGCATTTTAAACGAAAACTTTACTGAAACGAAGATACTGGTTTTATCAATTATTAAAATGCAATAAATGAAATTTCCGAAAACCAATTCTCCCAATACTTGTTATAGATAGAATAGAAATAAGGCTGATTCAATTATGGGAAAAATAAAAGGCTATGCCTTGTCCAGGCATTAGTTTTTTGGAAATTTAGTCTTAGATAAATTGAGGTTTCGGCATTGTTGCTTGAAACCTCAGTTTTTTTTTAACTATTCGAAGGTTTTTTAGTTGGATGTCGTCTATTGACATATAACAACAAATCTTCTTATGAAAAAGCTCTTAATACTAAGTGTTTTTAGTCTTTATTCCCTTTTTGGAAACTCACAGTCGCTATACGAATTAGCTACGGTTCAAAAAATTGAAATCACCTTTGCTCAAAGTAATTGGGATGCCCTTTTAGATGCTGAAAAGGCCGGAAATGAAAATTATATTATGGCTCAATCTGTTGCCATAAATGGGGTGGTATTCGACAGTGTTGGTGTAAAGTATAAAGGCAATAGTACCTATAGCGCCAATCAAACTAAAAACCCTTTTCACATTGAATTGGATACTTATAAGGATCATATTTATGATGGATATACTGACATTAAACTAAGTAATGTAAAAAATGATCCGTCCTTTGTTCGCGAAGTATTATCCTACCAGATTCTGAGGCAATATATGGATGCTCCCCTCTCCAACTATGCCAATGTTTATGTAAATGGAAATTCATTAGGTCTTTATAGCAGTTCTGAATCTATCAGTAAAAAATTTGTGAGCAGCAGATTTGCTTCTAAAACCAATGCATTTATTAAATGTAATCCTCCGGCAGGTGCTGGACCAGGATCAGCAGACTACCCAAACTTAGTTTATATCAGTCAAGATAGTTCTGATTATAATGATGCTTATGAACTAAAATCTGATTTTGGATGGAATGAGCTAATAAACCTTTGCGATACCTTGGCCAATGAAATTTCCTCCATTGAAAAAATTCTTGATGTGGATAGAGCTCTTTGGATGCTTGCTTTCAATAATGTTTTTGTAAACCTCGATAGTTATTCTGGGGCCTTTTCTCAAAACTACTATTTGTATAGAGGAAATGATGGTCGCTTTATTCCAATAGTTTGGGATTTGAATGAATCTTTCGGAAGATTTTCCATGACAGGCTCATCGAATCTAAACAATACCGTACAAAAGCAGCAAATGTCGCATCTTCTGCATAGTAATGATGCCGACTTCCCATTAATTAAGCAATTGCTAAGTGTGCCTATGTATAAAAAAATGTACTTGGCTCATGTTAAAACTATGCTTCTAGAAAATTTCGACAATGGAAGCTATTATACCAAGGCTCAGTTTTTACAGAATGTGGCCGACTCTTCGGTTCAAGCAGATAATAATAAGTTTTATACTTATAATAATTTCATCAGCAATTTGGATAACGATATTAGCACTGGTGGAGGACCAGGAGGAGGTAGTACTCCAGGAATTAAAAACCTTATGGATGGAAGATCTAGTTACCTTCTAGGTCTTTCAGATTTCACGCAAACAGAACCGAGCATCAGCAATGTTAGCCTTTCCAATGCCAAGCCAGTTATTGGTCAAACCATTAGCATAACAGCCACCTTAAGTAATGAAGATGAAGTATATTTAGGTTATAGAGCCCTATCTTCTACAGCCTTTACCAGAACTGAAATGTACGATGATGGAGCTCATAATGACGGTGCAGCAAATGATGGTGTTTATGGAGCCAGTATAAGTATGAACAGTCCCAGCATTCAATATTATGTTTATGCTCAAAATTCCACTATAGGTAAGTTTTCCCCCCTAAGAGCAGAATATGAATATTATAGGATTGATGCAGTTGGTGAATTGGTAATTAATGAATTTATGGCTGATAATGATGGAGCAATAACAGATCAACATGGGGATTATGAAGATTGGATAGAACTTTATAATAATTCCAATGACAGCATCTTCTTAGGAGACTATTTCCTTTCGGATGATATTACTGAGCCAGACCAATGGCAAATGAATGCGGAGTATTTACCAGCAGGAGGCTTTAAACTAATCTGGGCTTCTGGTGATACGACCAAAGGAACAAACCACAGCAATTTTAAACTTTCTAAAGGTGGAGAAGAAATTGGTTTGTTTAAACAAAATGCTGCTAATCTCGATACAGCTGATTATATTTCATTTGGCACCCAAAGTACTGATGTCTCTTATGGTCGGGAGTATGACGCCTCTCCAAATTGGATTTTCTTCAATAATTCTACCCCAGACGCTAGCAATGGTACTATAGGCTTGAAAGAAATTGAAAACTCGGGACTATTAATCTACCCAAATCCATATCAAAGTAGATTAATTATTGAAAACCCCACCGAGGAAAAAGCAAGTATTGTTATTTATTCTTCCATTGGCCAAGTTTTGGAAAAAGTGGAATTAATGGCACATGAAAGGATGGAATGGAATGATAGATTTAGCTCGGGAATTCGAATTGTAAAAATTCAATCTGAATTGGGCAACAGCACTCTAAAATTGATCGCCCATTAGTTTATAGTATTCTGAGAACGGGTTTTTATAGAAATTCTATTTGGAAATTGCTAATTGAGAATTTAATATTTCAATTCCTTTTAACTGACCAAATTGAATTTCTAAATTCCCTGGATCATAAATATATATTTTATAGGATTTGCCTTTCAACTCCTCCAAAAAGGAAATTGATGGTAGTTTTTCGTACACCGTCAAATCCGTATAAAACATAGCCTCAATGGGCTTTGGATAATTAAATAAAACTGATTTCCGATCAGTTTCAATATTTAATGCCTTTAAATCTAAAACCCATTGAGGTTTTTTATTTTTTGTGTCAAATGGTTTTATTCTCTCAATACTGTAACGAATTGGTAAAATCAGAAAAAGTAGCCAGATGGCTATTACTTTCCAACTTTTATTATTTAGCTGTGAATTCCTCAGTAAAAAATCAAAGAATGCCGAGCTCATAATAAAATACGCGGGTGCTGTAAAAAGAATATAAGCCTGCATTTTAGTTTTAGCAAGTGAGAAAATGATCAGTGGGACCGTAGTCCAAATAAGGAATACCCAATACTTTATGGAGCCTTTTAACTTTATTGATTTATAAATAAACCAGACTAGCGGCAGGTAAATTAATTCCCCATAATTTATCCGAATTTGATTCAAAAAATAAAAACTCGAGCCTTCCCTATTGTCTAGTACTGTGCTAAAATGCTTCCAATTAAAAGAGGCCTCCCATTGCGCTTCCAGCGGGTAGTTTTGATAAATAAACCATTGCCATGGAATCATCACCAGGAAACCAACAGCCAACATGATGATAAATGACCAAATGATCTTCCTTTTGGAAAAATCTGAGGACTCTATTAGCATCAATAAGCATATTGGGAAAACAATAATAGCGGGTAACCATTTTGATAATATGGCCAATCCTACACTAAAACCAATGAAAATGGAATAAATGATTTTTCCGCTCTTCACTAATTTTAAACAAAAGAAAACGGACAGGAGGATGAAAAACATAAAAAACACATCGATATGATCCGTCGCCACCCGCCCTGCTGCAATTTCTATTATCAGACCATTTATTGCCATTAGGAAAGCGGCTAAAAAGCCTGTTCTAGAATTGAAATAGTGTTTTGCAATAGGAAAAACCAAAAGAATTGCAATACTGCTCAGTAAAATGGAGGGCAAACGAAGAGCAAATTCATTGATACCAAATAGGTATAGACTTCCGGCCAGCGTCCATAAGGGTAGTGGTTGTTTGTGCACCCATATATGATTGCCCCACCAATGGCGGTAGTCATATTCTAAAATTGGAATTTGGTATAAAGTGGGTTTTAATGGGTCTTGGATTAAATTCTTGGCTACAAGGGCATGAAATCTTTCATCCCATGCATGGAGGTAAAAATCGCATGAGCAAAATATTCGCAGAATAAGGCCTCCAATAATTAATAGAAAAAGAGCTTTATTCACCTCCAACTTATTAAAGCATCTAAAAGCCAAAATAAAAATTAGCGAGGCGGAAAGTATGCTTAAGGAGCCAAATAAAATCGTATTCATGCTGAATTTAGAAAATGTATCCTGCCGAAAAATTAAAGTTCCCAGAAGGAAGCCTGTAAAATAGTATTTTTGAGTCTTTCAAAAAAACCATTACCAGCAGCTTTTGTCCATAAATCCAAAAAGAATTTTTTCAAACATTAATCGAGGAAGGCTGATTTTTATTTGCCTTTTTGGATTTCTATTTTTTGGAGCAATAGCCACTTTTCTGGGTTTTAATATTTTCAGAGCAGGTTTTATTCAGATTTATAACCTTGCCCTGGCAGGAATTTTTTTCCTAATAGCAATGGCTTGTCTCTACCCACTTTTAAACCCTCAAAAACATATTAGAAGCTATAATCACCCAGAGGAATATGGCATGGAACGGGCCATGAGGCATCGACAAATTATCTATAATGTTTTTTTCTTTTTTGTATTTCTATACCTCCTATTCGTCAATTACAACTCTATTCAATACCTATTAAACCCCGATAAAATAGACATTTCGCAATTATATAAGTTTCAGGCAGTACTATCTCAGGATGTTGAATTTATTGACCCTGTAGAAGGGGGAAGTAGTCTTTATCTTTATATAGAAGGGGAAAAAGATTTAAAATTCAATATCCCCTATTCTAATGACAACTGGTATATTGAAGAGGAAATTTTTAAGGGGGATAGTATAGTTCTCACCATCCAAAAGGAAGATTATAAAAAATGGATTTCAAAAAAGCAAAAATTGGATTTTGATGATAAATATTTAGGCTATGGAATTATTAGCGTTTATGGAATTCAAAAAGGGGAAATATCATTTTGGGATCCTGAAAGTTTTCAACTAAAAAATGAAGAGTCGGAAGAGCAAAATTTCTTGGCCATCCAAATCCTAAACATCCTTACCATCCTAGGCTTTGTATTCTGGTATTTCAGGAAAAAGAAAAAGTCAAAAAACAAGCTTATTTCCTCATCTACAAAGGACTAGCTAAACTATAATAAGTTGATAAACGTGCTTTTCTATTTTTCACTAGTAGCTCTATCATTTTCAATCGGGCATTAATAAATCCCCATTCTCTAGAGTTTACAAGGAATAAGGAACTTTCACCATTATTAAATAAATTGCGTTCTCCCTGCAATAAAACTTGATAGTCGCTTAGTGTTTTTTGGTACAATTGCAATTGTTCGGCAGTGATTTGCCATTCATTTATAGAAGATTGAACCTTGAAATTTAGAGCTTGCTGCTTTTGTCCCAAATCCAATTCAGCATCCTGAATTTTTAGTTGGTTTAGTTTTAAAGCACCTCTCTCCTTTCGCAAATAAAGTGGAATAGCCAGTTTAAAACCCCATGTATAATTATTTACGCTATAATTATTGGAAATATCATTTCCATTAGCAGAGGCCAGGGCATTATATTTTAGGTCTAAACTAGGTTTTAGCTGTTCCCTTTTCCATTTCCTGTCAATTTCCAATTGATCAATTTTAAAACGTCCAAGTCTTAAACTAGGATGTGCCTTTAGCAAAGAGTCTTGATCTAAGTTCAGCTGAAGGTTCAAATCCGAAAAACTACTTAAATCTTTGAACAAATCTGGATGGGCATTACTGTCTAACTCCAATGGGATTAGGCCATCTTCCCAAAGGAAAATGGACACTAAGATTCCACTATTTCTAAAATCCAAATTAGCTTGTTGTAAGCTAAGCCTTCGATTTTGATATTGTATTCTGGCCTCTACAGTATCGATAAATGGTTTATCTCCTAAAAGAGCCTGTTGTTTTACAGCCTCAAATCTAGTTTTAGCTAAAACCACGGCTTCTTGAAATACTTTTCGAATATTATAAGCTTCGAACCATTGCCAATAAACTTTTCCTGCTTCATAGATCAGTTCATTCAACATCAATTGCTGCTCTGCAAGGCTGCTTTCCTTATAGATTTTAGCCCGTCTGTACATGGCTCGCCTTTGGTCTATGATCAAACCTTTTCCTAGGGGTAAACTAATTCCTGCATATAATAGTCCCTCACTAGGAAGTTGATTTTCTGGATTTAAAAAAACTCCATCATTTTGATCATAACCCGCTTCGAATTGTGCCGCAAACCAGCTTGGAATTCTCAAATTTGTGCTTGCAATACTGTAGTAATCTTTATCTTCAAAATACTTTTGAGCCAACTGGGTATTGAATTTTGGATCAAAGGCACCCTTAGATTCCAGTAATGCTGCATCACCCTCCAATACTTTTAAGGAAGCCTGTTTGGCCATTGGATGATGCTCCTTTACACGGCTAATAAAATCCTCAAAAGTTAATAGATTGGCATCTATAGCTTGAGAAGAGCTAGTGAAAAAACTAAATACTAATAGACCTAAAAAAATTACTCTCATTTCTTTTTAGTATCAGGAGTTGAAGCATCCTTTTTAGTAGGTGTTTTGTAGTAATCTGGTGGGAAACCATTTATTTGTCGCCATAATTCGTACCAAATAAACACATCGTTTAGGAGAGACATATTGCTGGATCCAGCACCTACCCTTAAATCTCTAGGCCAAGGTTGATCATCAGGATTTGCAGATACCAAAACTCTGTATTTACCATTATCGCTAATAAAGTTATCGATGGCAAAAACCTTCCCACCATAGGTTCCATAGCTGGTATTTGGCCAACCAGAAAAAACAATAGCTGGCCAGCCATCAAATTGGATTCTTACATCATCACCTTTTCTCAATAAGGGTAAATCTATTGGTTTTACATACATGGCTACAGCAAGTTCAAAATCAGCTGGCATTATGCTTACAATTTCTGCTCCTTCCTTAATAGTTTCGCCAATACCCGCCTGAATTGCCTTGGTGATATAGCCATTCTGTGGAGAACGGATTACATACAAACCTGCCCTTACAGAATAATTCATATACTCATTTTGCAGCTTTGTTACTAGGGCTTCAGCATCGTACATAGCGGAGAGTGCGGTGTATTTATTGGATTCCGCTTTGGCGATATCATCTCTATATTGAGCACCAATGGAGGCGAGCTCAATTTTGGCGTTTATTTGCTCATTCTGACTGGTGAGCAATTTGTTTTCCTTGGCCACCATTTCTGCCTGGGCTTTTTGAAGAGACAATTTTCTTTGCTCAAGATCAGTTAAGGATTTGAGACCTTGTTCATAAAGTCCTTCCATCCTATCTAATTGCTGTTTTGCAATATTAAAATTGATTAAACTCGCCTGAAAATCAATGCTATCGCTGGTAACTTTTAATCGGGCTTGTTTGAGCTTATTTTTCGTTTGTTGGATTTTCAACTTACTGGTCTCCATCAATGCGTCAATCTGATTGTCTAGAGCACTGATCTTTTCCATATAACTCTTTACCGACATTTCTTTAGCCTTGAGCTGATCTTGAGTCCGCCCTAATAAATTGGGATCAAAAAATTTGTCTTTAACTTCAGAAATAAAAACAATGGTATCCCCTTTTTCCACATAATCTCCTTCTTGAATATACCATTTTTCAATTCTACCAGCGATTACAGACTGAATGGTTTGAGGCCTTTGATCTGGCCTAAGGGTGGTGACATTTCCCCGGGCATGAACAGTTTGTGTCCAAGGCAAAAACATTATAATAAAGAACAAAACACTAGAAGCAATCAGCATTCGGATAAGTACCCTTCCAGATCTCCTTTTTTCTACCATCTCCAAACTAGGATAGCGTTTTTTATCTATTCTTCTCCCTATACTTTTTGGTGAAATATTAAGCATTGTCCAAGGGTTTAAAATTGATAATCTCTTTAAGCTCCGAATAGTTTCCAGACATCTTTATACTTCCATCATCCATTACCAATACACGGTCACATTTACTAGCTAGATAAGAATCTGCACTTACTGAAACTAAAGTCCATCTATTCTTTTTATCCATTAAAAAATCAATGATTTTCCTCCTATCTATAGTGTCTAAATGTTCAAAGGCATCTTCAAGAAGTACCAGTTTTGGTTTATCGGCAATACTCCGGGCCAATAAAATCTTTTGAATTGTACTTCTGGGGATTTTTTTAGAATCAGGGCTTAGTTGGGTATTATAACCCAAGGGGAGGCTTTTAACATAAGTGTCTAATCCCAATTTATTCACAGCCCATTTTACATTATCAAAATTCGCTTCCGGTCTTCCCATGGTGATATTCTCCATTAAAGTACCTTGAAAAACTTGCTCTTGCGACAAAGAATCACCAATTACAGATCTTAGAGATTCCAATTTTAAATTGGATTTTGGAATTTCATTATAGGAAATGCTGCCTTCTTCAATTTCATATAGTCCAGCTAATAATTGAAGGAGGGTACTTTTTCCAGAGCCATTGGTTCCCATCAGCATTATCCTTTCATCACTTTCAATTTCTAAACTCACATCCTTTAGTGTAGGTTTACTTTTATTGGGATAGTTAAAAGTTAGATTTTGAAGGCTTACAGAAAGGCCACATTCGCCACATTCTCTTACTAAATCTACTCCATCGTGATTTTCAAGATCTAAATCGGTTACTTGGGCTATTTTTTCTAAGGAGGTAAGAACATCATAAATAGTTTCAATAGCAATGATGAGCTTTTCAACGGAGCCAATTATTAATAGAATAATAATCTCTGCGGCTACAAATTGACCAATATTCATTTGTTGATCCATCACCAAAATACTACCTATTATCAGTAGTCCAGCAGCTACCACTACCTTAAAAATCACCATTAAAGAATATTGCTGAACCAATACTTTAAAGTGATTTTCCCTTGCTCCTAAATAGGATTTAGTATGAGATTCCACTCTCTCCAAAGGGAGATCCGTTTTCCCAGCTAGCTTGAAGGTGCTATTTGTTCTTGCCAATTCTTGAAGCCAATAGGCCACTTGATATTTGTATTTGGATTCCTTTAAACTGGTATTTAGGCCCTTTTCAACAGTGAATCTAAAAATAGCATATACAGAAATGATGAGGACTAATCCAAAAGCAATAAAAAATGGGTGATAAAGGCTTAGTAAAATTAAACCGAAAATTACTTGTAAGACCGCCACAGAAAAGTCAATAAGCATTTTAGACAAACCCTTTTGAACACTTATGATATCAAAAAATCGATTTATTAACTCAGGTGCAAAATGCTGATAGAGCTTTTCCAGTTTGATTCTAGGTATTCGATAGGCAAACTCAAAAGCAGCTCTGGTAAAAATACGCTGCTGAAGATGCTCTGTGATTTTTAACTGTTGGATTTGAAGAAAGCCAGTTGCTGCAATTCCCAATATTACAATAATGACCAAGACTATCCAGGAGGTACTCATTTGTGCCCCTTGAATTTGATTGATAATCGCCTGGATTCCCAAAGGCAAAGACAGGTTTACTAGTCCATTGAAGACAGCATACACGTAAATATTGGTAATTTCCTTTTTATCGGGTTTTAATAATCTCCAAAATCTTTTCAGAGGGGTAATCGGCTCAATTTTTTCTGCCATTGTATTTTTATAAAAAAGCTTCTTTTTTAAATGAACAATCGTTTTCAGCGCGAATATAATAGTATTACTATCATATTTGCAAAAACTAAAAAATTATTCCTATTCCGTTCTAAATCAGGAACAAAATAAGGTATTAGAATCGGTAAGGCCCTATTTATCTATATCTATTAGCCCGTATTATCTCAGCAAAAAACCAATAACCTGTGCAATTTGTTCGCAAAAATTCAGAATTCGAGTAAGTTGAATACAAAGCTCATGTTAAAAATATGCTATGTTACCTACATTTTGTAAATTTGCCAACCCGTTTTTTTTTAACCAGAACAGATCATAGCAACTATGGAAGTTATTGACAACACCGAAATGAGACATTATGAAGTTCAATATGGCGAGGTCTTAGCGATTATTGAATATCAGATTCAGGAGAAAAAGGTTTTTCTTACTCGGGTAGACTTCCCGAAACGGTTTATTGAGGAAGGCAAAGCGGAGGAAATGATTGAAACCACTCTCAATATTATTGAAGAAACTGGGATGCGTGTTGTACCGATGACAAAAATGGTGAAACAATATTTCAAAGATCACAAGGAAAGAAGAAATCTTCTACCCGTAGGAATTCACCTCTAAACTTCCTCCATTAATTCAAAAAGAAGGGATACACTAGCCCTTCAGCATTTAAACTTAATTATCTTAAACTAGACATTCAGGACCTGAACAAGTATTGGGAAAACGGTCTGGCATTACTTGGATTGCAAAATATATTTTTTATTTAATTGATATATCACTAATTTACTATATTTGCTCCTGTAAAATTTAAATCTATGTCTAAAGACATCGAAAGTGTAATACTTTTTCAAATTGAAAAGACCAATAAAACGGCCAAGCAATATTCCCAAAAAGAATTGGATCGCTTAAATCTAGGCATTACGGTAGATCAATGGGTTTTGCTGAAAATTATTGAAGAGTCATCAAGTATCTCACAAAAAGAAATTGCCAAAAAATCAATCCGAGATCCGGCATCTATTACCAGAACCCTAGATATACTATCCAAAAAGGGTTTAATTACGAGAGAGGCCTTAAAAAATAATAGAAGGCAATACAATATTCAATTAACAGAAGCTGGGAAATTTTTTGTCCAACACAATTTTCCCCATATCCAAAAACAAAGAAAACAAAGCATTAAAGGTTTTAATGAATCCGAGTTAAATCAATTGAGCCAGTTCCTATTGAGAATACAACAAAACATGAGCTAAAAAAATTTAAAGTTACAATTGATATATCAAATATTGACTAAACAAACAAAATGAGAATATTAATATCTATTTGTCTATTATTCCAACTAAACCAAGGAAGCGAGCCTAAGGAAATTTCAAAAGATGGAATGAAAATCAGTTGGTCGCACAGCGGCAAAATCGTGAATTTTAAAATTAGCGCTCCAACTGATGGTTGGATTGCTATAGGCTTCAATCCCAAGAAAGGAATTAGCGACACCTATTTGATTATGGCTCGAATAATAAACAACAAAGTAGAGGTGCTAGAACATTATACTTTGAGTCCAGGAAATTATAAAAGTCTGGAAGCCCTAGGTGATAGCAACCAAGCCGTGGTGATAAATGGAAAGGAAAGTCAAAATAAAACCGAAATAGAATTTTCACTGCCTATTTCTAGTAAGGATAAATACCGCTATGATTTAAGTCCTGGAAATTCATACAATTTATTATATGCCTACAGTCAATCTGATGATTTTCAACATCATTCCATTATGCGGAATTCCTGTAACATAAAACTTTAATAGTAATTCTTAATTTAAATATAAAAACCATGAAAAAAATCATGCTTATGAGCTTGCTGAGTGTATTTAGTTTTAGTACCATGAATGGCCAAACAGAGGAAAAGGCTGTGAAAAAAGTAATTACTGCTTTTGCCAAAGCAGGAGATGCCAATGATTATAAATCACTAGATAAACTATTGGATCCTAACTACAGGGTGGTAATGAACCAGCTATTTGGTTCCAAGGAAGTGTCTATAGTGCCAAAGTCAGTTTATGTGGAAAAAATCAAATCCAAAGAGTGGGGAGGAGATACAAGAGAACTGGATTTTTTAAAGGTTATTATTAATGGAAATACGGCGCTTGCTCATGTGAAAATGAAAGGTGAGAAAGCCGTTTTTGTTTCTCTCATTAGCTTAGTTAAAAATGAATCTGGAAACTGGATCATGATAAGTGATATTCCCATTATTGAATAAACTAAATGCTAGCTGGATACAGAATTCAGCTAGCTTTTCATTTTTTTAAAAGTCCTAAAACTATAAATTAGCCAAAAAGAAATAGCGGTGGATTTTTTTGACGATCAACAGTTCCTACAAATTAATTTTCAAAATCAAAAACTTAAAAAAGGAGAGTATACGAATTGCCTCTTTAGTAATTGCGACCTTTCGAATCTACATCTATCCAACTATGAATTTATCGACTGTAATTTTGTGGATTGCGATTTGAGTAATTCAGATCTTTCAAATTCAGCATTCAAAGAAGTTCATTTTGAATCTTGTAAAATGCTGGGTTTAAATTTTAAGGATAGCATCCCATTCCTACTAAAAATTGATTTCTATAATTGTAATCTCTCTCATAGTAGTTTTTTTAAACTTCCCCTAAAAAATTCTGTTTTTAAAAATTGTAATTTAGAAGAGGTCGATTTTGAAGAATGTGACCTGTCCTCAGCAAATTTTTCGAATTCCAAGCTCCTCAATGCCCAATTTTACAAGAGCAAACTTCTAAAAACAGATTTTTCAAAAGCCATGGATTTTAGTATTAATCCAGAAGACAATTTTATGAAAGGAGCTATATTTAATAGAAATTCCTTAGAAGGACTTCTCCATAATCATAAATTAAAAATCCTCGACTAGTTCTTTCAATTTAGGGTGGAATAGCAAATTAGATCTATATTTTTTTAATAGAACCCTTAAAATCAACCAGCTGAAGGTTGGGCATACTTCCCCTTTCCAAAGCTGGAAGATCCTGATGCGGGATTTGGAAGCATTCCGAACGGCTGGTACTGCTGTAAATTATATACAGCTTCCCCTTTTTTAGGCTATTTAGTTTTTCCAAATCATCTTGATGGCGAATACTAAAAGCTATACTATCTCCTATTTGTAAATCACCCTTTTGCACTGATTTTACTATACCCCAAGCATCATATTTCATCTCGCCTATTTTGGAAGTGTATTTTCCTGCCTCTCCCAATACTTCAATTTCACAAATCACTTCCGATCGCTTTTCAATATCATTTCTATCATTTGGACCTAAATTGGAGAGCTTTGCAAAGTAGCTTAAATCTCGGGCAGACCGGAAAAATTGATCACCATAAATTGCTAAACTGTCCATTTCCAATGGAAGCCAAACCTTATTGGGGTATTCTGGACCAAAGGGATTGTACCAAGCTTGCAAATAATACTCTCCTTCCTTTATCAATCCCAAATTATGATCACAATCTATTTCAAAATTGGAATCAAAACAATCTCCATTTATCACATGTAAAAACTCCTTCTTTTCTCCGGCTTCTAGCCTGAGCAAATCATAGTAAGCCCCATCTCCATAAATCAAACTCACTTGCCGGTTTTCGGTAAAAAGCAAACGTTTTTTGATATCATATAATGAAAAATAAAGCATTTTTGGGCCCCTATTTTGTAAGCCTCGCCACGGAATTATTTTTAGACTATCCGTGAAATTATGAACCGTAATTTTTGCGTAAATGGCCTCCCCCTCACTTTTGATATGATAGTTGTCAAAATTCCCATTTTTATCCACTATCTGCATGGAAAACCGAACTGAATAATTGTGCTTTTCCACTTCCCTCCTTAGCTCACTTAAACTATCCAAGCTGGCCATTTGCTGTATATAACCTTTGCAAGATTGCATGGCCACATAGCGCAATTTGTTATCGGGAATATCTAGTCCAAATCGCCAATAGAGGAAGTCCCCGAACTTTTGTTTTTGGGTCATTATTTGAAAACATAGCTCTGCGATAGAATCTTTAGTTTTAAATTGTACCGCCATGGACTGGATGAATGTTAGTGTGGTAAGGATATAAGCCTGATTCTTATTCCAATAGGCCTTCTTCACAAAGTCCTTGCTTTTAAACCAAATTTCCAGGCTATCCAATTTACTAAAGTTGCTGATTTCCTTTTGTTTAGCTAGTTCTTTAATCTTGGATTTTACTATTGATTCTATTTTCTTTAAATCTGAATTGTAAACTGCTTTTTGAAATTCATTATTGGCTCGGGATTTTATGGAAATCAAGAAGATTAAGACCAAAAGAGGAGGAAAATATTTCATAGTGGAGGAGGTAATTTTTCAATAAATAGCAAAGATTCTACCGAAAATCAAGATTTTGGAATTTAATTAAACATTAGCCTGTTCAAAAATGATTTAAAAAAATTAATATTCTCTTTTTTTATTCACTGTATTGGGTATACTGTTGATTGGCAAATCAATATAAAGGCTCATCCTGAATCATTTTATTATGCTTGCATAGGTTTTTTTTGACATCTTATCGAAATGGCTTGGGTGGCTGCGCTTTGTATTGTAATTTTAGATTCTATACAATCCAGAAGGGAACAAAAATATAAATGAGTTATCTTAAGAAAGAGCTTTATACCCTGGTAAAAAGTGATTCGGAAATTTTTGATTTTATACAACAGTCTGCTCTAGATGGCATGTGGTATTGGGATCTTTTAGAACCGGAAAACGAATGGATGAACGAAACCTTTTGGAGGACTTTTGGGATAGACCCGTCAACCAAAGAACACAAAGCCAGTGAATGGCAGGATCTTATTCACCCTGATGACCTGAAAACGGCATTTGAAAATTTCACTAAACATTGCGAGGACCCGAAGCACCCTTATGATCAAGAGGTTAGGTATAAACATGCTGATGGATCTACTGTTTGGATTCATTGCAGGGGGCTTGCCATACGCGATGATCGAGGTAAGCCCATTCGAATGATTGGCGCCCATACCGATATCACAAAAAGGAAAAAGGTTGAACTAGAGTTAAGAGAAAAGGTTAATCAATACGAACTGCTTGTTGAAGCTGGTCAGATTGCAACTTGGGAATTAAATGTAAATACCCATCATTTTAATAGTAATGATATTTGGACCAAAATCTTAGGCATAAAATCTGAAGAATTAGAAGCCCAAAAGGATAACCCACTATTCCAATCCATCCATCCTCAAGATAAGGAAATGGCTCTTGAAAAATATATGAGTTATCTTAAAAACCCAGAAGGAAATTATAGGTCTGAGTTTAGGCTTAAGAATAGTTCTGGAAAATGGATTTGGGTTCAGGATTTAGGACGCTTGATAGAGCCTTTGAAGGGAGAGTCTCCCGAAATTATGGTTGGTTCTAGAAGGGACATTACCCAATCCAAAGAAGAAAAAGAAAATCTTCAAAAAGCATTTGAATTAAATCGCCTTTTCGTAGAACAGGCGCCAACGGCAATTGCTATGTTTAATAAAAACATGGAGTATATAGCCGCCTCACGTCGTTGGTATGTTGATTATAATATTCCCCACGATTCGGTTATTGGAATGTCGCATTATGAGGTCTTTCCCGAAATCGGGGATGAATGGAAAAAACATCATCAACAATGCCTGCGGGGACATATTGAAAAAACTGATGAGGAAAAATTTGTTAGAGATGACGGTAGTATACAATGGCTCAGCTATGAAATCAGACCATGGTTTGAGGCTGCTAATGAAATTGGTGGCATTATTATGTACACGGCCGATATTACGTCTATAAAATCATCAGAAGATCAAATTCAATCCTTATTAGACGTTGCAACTTCCCAAAATAAAAGGCTTCTCAACTTTGCCCATATAGTAAGTCATAATTTACGATCTCATACTGGAAACCTCAAAATGTTATCCGAACTAATGAAGGAAGAATATCCCAAATTAGTGAACAATGAATTTTTTCCTTTGATAGAAAAAGCTGTTGGAAATCTATCGGAAACAGTATTAAATCTTCACGAGGTTGCCGTAATCAATCAAAGTTCTGAAAGCCAACTTGTAAAGGTGAGAATACTCGATTATATCCATGGCGCCATAGAAAATGTAAAAGCATCTCAAATTAAGGAAGAAGCAGAAATAAATATCGATATTGATCCTAAGGCCACCATTCTGGCTGTTCCAGCTTATTTGGAGAGTATATTTTTAAACCTCCTTACCAATGCCTTAAAATACAGATCCCAGAAAAGAAAACCGAAAATTGATATTAGTCTTATTGAAAATGGAAAATATTCTGAAATAAAATTTTCCGATAATGGGATGGGAATAAATTTAAAGATGAATGGTTCCAAACTTTTTGGAATGTATAAAACCTTCCATAAGCATAAAGACTCCAGGGGTATTGGATTATTTATTACTAAAAACCAGGTGGAAGCCATGTCTGGAACAATTAGCTGTAAGAGCAAAGTTGATGAAGGAACAGTATTCACCCTAAAACTAAAAAATGAAATCAATTGATCTAGCCTGCATAATCGATGACGACCCGATATACCTTTTTGGTATTCAAAAGATGATGAAAGTAGCAGAATTATGTAGGGGTTTCCTAATATATCATAATGGTTTAGAAGCATTTAACGCCTTAAAACCTATGTTGGAGGATGACAAAAATTTCCCGGAAATAATTCTCCTTGATCTTAATATGCCCATTATGGATGGATGGCAATTTTTAGATAAGATTACAAGGATTCCAACCCAGAAAAAGGTAACTATCTATATCATTTCATCTTCTATAGACCCTGTTGATATGGATAGAGCTAAACGTTATTCTGTGGTCTCTAGCTATATTATTAAACCCGTAAAAATGGGTGATTTGAAAAATATTTTTTCTGAACTAGTGGATTAAATTGTTGAGCTGATAAGTATTACCTTAATTAACTCTCGAGCTTCATTAGGGCCAATCATCTTCTTTAAACAATAGTAATTCAACGATCAATGAAAATTTACCTGATTTTCTATAATAAGCATTACATTTAAAAAATTCATTTAGTCTATCTAATTCTAAATTTAAATGGCCTCATCATTATTAGACACAGCATTAGGCAAGCTTTTTATTGAAGTTGAAAATGATGCAATTCGCCAAATACAATTTTTGGAAGAAGAGGAGGAAATTCCGGCCTTAGAAAATGAGGATCATCCATTGATCTTGGAAACCAAACATCAAATAAAGGCCTATTTTAATTTGCAACTTAGGGATTTCAATCTCAAGCTCAATCCAAAGGGCAGTGAATTTCAATCAAGGGTCTGGGATAGCCTACTAACCATTCCATTTGGTAAAACATTATCCTATTCTGAAATTGCCAAAAATCTTGGGGATCCCAATTATGTTAGGGCTGTAGGAAATGCCAATGGAAAAAATCCTATTGCCCTGGTCATTCCTTGCCATCGAATAATCGGATCCACAGGAAATCTTGTTGGATATGCCGGAGGACTTTGGCGAAAAAAATGGCTACTGGATTTTGAGGGTGAGCAGATCAGTGGACAGGGAAAATTATTTTAATATTTCTTCCTAAGAAACCCAACAAACTTATCAACAAAAAGCCAAAAGAATATGGGCTTTCCTATATTTGCCTCGAATGGATAATTTTATAGTTTCTGCAAGAAAATATAGACCCCAAGCTTTTGAGGAAGTAGTTGGGCAAAGGCATGTTACCAATACGCTTGCCAATGCCATTCATAAAAACCACCTGGCTCAAGCCCTGCTGTTTACTGGCCCAAGAGGGGTAGGAAAAACTACTTGTGCAAGAATTTTGGCAAGAATGATTAACCTTGATGACGGAATGGATCCAGATCAAGATTTTGCCTTTAATATTTTTGAATTAGATGCCGCTTCCAACAACTCCGTTGACGATATTAGAAATCTAATTGATCAAGTGCGTTTTGCACCTCAAATAGGTAACTATAAGGTATATATCATTGATGAGGTTCATATGCTTTCTCAGGCGGCTTTCAATGCCTTCCTAAAAACTTTAGAAGAGCCACCGAAACACGCCATATTTATTTTAGCTACCACGGAAAAGCATAAAATCATTCCTACCATCCTAAGTAGATGCCAGATTTTTGATTTTAAGCGAATTACTATTGAGGACATTAGTCTCCACTTAAAAGCAGTAGCAGAAAAAGAAGGTATAAATGCCGAGGCAGAAGCCCTTCACGTAATTGCCCAAAAGGCCGATGGAGCCCTAAGAGATGCCCTTTCTATTTTTGATAGAATAGTTTCTTTTGCAGGGGAAAATATTAGCTATAAAGATGTAATCGAAAATCTGAGAATATTAGATTACGAATATTATTTCAAAACTGCAGATTTCATTCTTTCAAATTCCCAGGCCGACCTTTTAATTCTATTCAATGAAATATTGGATAATGGATTTGATGGCCACTTATATCTAAATGGTTTAGCTTCACATTTTAGGGATTTATTAGTTTGTAAAGATCCAAGGACAATAGATTTACTTGAAGTAGGAGAAACTACAAAAGAGCGATATAAACAGCAATCTCAAAAAACGGAAATGGGATTTCTTCTGAAGGGCCTTAAAATCCTAAGTGATGCTGATGTTCGTTTTAAAAGTACCAACAACCCAAGGCTCCTAGTTGAGCTTTGCCTACTCCAACTAACCGAGCTTCTTTTTAGCACGGAAAAAAAAAACTCTAGTCAGGCCTTAGAACAAGGGATTAGCCAGGCAAACGTGCCCAAATCTAATGCTAGAGAAATAAGCATTCCCCAAGCCTCCTATGGAAAGCAGCTTAGCGCAAAACCTAAGGTGGAGCCCATCCCTAGTAAATCATCTGGCGCGGACAAACAGAAAGAAAGTTCTTCGGCCCCAAGGCCTCCAACTATTAAGGTAGCAGCCGAAGCTGTGCCCAGCTATTCTGGAAGGATGAAAAAGCCAAAAAGTGGATTTTCTATTAGTAGAGTATTGAATGGTGAAGAACTAAACAAGAAAAAAAATGAGGAAGAAGAAATTGATGAAACAGCCATAAACCCTGAACTGCCCAAAGATGAAATTTCTAAAAACAGATTGGAAAATCTTTGGAGAGACTATATGGAAGATCTAAAAAAGCAACAAAAGCATTTAACCTATAATAGTCTGGCCAAAGCAGGATTGAAGCTGGAAGAGGATTTTAGTATAGTTATAGAACTACATAGCAAGGCCCAAGTATCTAATTTTGAAGCGGAAAAAAGAGATTTACTGAAATATTTACGAGAAAAATTAAATAATTTCTCCATACAGTTTAGGGTAGAAATGACAAAAACTGCTGCCAAATTAGAACCCTATACAGCACAAGAAAAGTATGAGTATATGGCTAAAAAGAATCCATATCTTCATGAATTGCGAAAAAAACTTAATTTGGATTTAGAGTAAGAAGCTTTTTAATTCTTAGTTTTTACTTTTGCCAGCTCAAATAGAATTTAATTTTAAAACAAACGATGGATAAAATCAAAGTTCACAATCCCGTAGTAGAGTTAGATGGGGATGAAATGACAAGGATCATTTGGAAATTTATTAAAGATAAACTCATATTACCCTATTTGGATCTAGATATAAAATACTACGATTTAGGTATGGAAAAAAGGGATGAAACTGACGATCAAATAACCATTGATGCCGCTGAGGCGATAAAAAAATACAAAGTAGGTATTAAGTGTGCTACAATTACTCCGGATGAAGACCGTGTGGTTGAGTTTGGACTTAAAAAAATGTGGCGTTCTCCAAATGGTACCATTCGAAATATTGTTGGTGGTACTGTTTTTCGCGAACCTATTATTATGAAAAATGTTCCGCGATTGGTTCCAGGTTGGACACAACCTATTTGCATCGGTCGTCACGCTTTTGGAGATCAATACAAGGCTACTGATACTGTTATTAAGGGAAAAGGGAAGTTAACGATGACCTTTAGTCCTGAAGATGGTGGTGAGGCTACCACTTTTGAAGTTTACAATTTTGAAGGCGCTGGTGGAGTAGCTATGAGTATGTATAATACTGATGAGAGTATTTACGGTTTTGCCCGCTCTTGTATGAACCAGGCATTAACCAAAAAATGGCCTCTTTATTTATCTACTAAAAACACCATTCTTAAAGCTTATGATGGTCGTTTTAAAGATATTTTCCAGGAAGTTTTTGAAAACGAATTTCAAAGCAAGTTTGAAGAAGCTGGAATTACTTACGAACATAGATTAATAGATGATATGGTTGCCGCCGCCCTTAAATGGAATGGTGGTTTCGTTTGGGCTTGTAAAAATTATGATGGCGATGTTCAATCTGATACTGTAGCCCAAGGTTTTGGTTCCCTTGGATTAATGACTTCTACCCTAGTAACTCCTGATGGAACAACTATGGAAGCTGAAGCTGCTCATGGTACTGTTACTCGTCATTACCGTCAGCACCAAGCTGGTAAGAAAACCTCAACTAATCCTATTGCCTCCATTTTTGCTTGGACAAGAGGATTGGCATTTAGAGGAAAATTGGATAATAACCAAGATCTTATCAATTTCGCCGATACTTTAGAGAGAGTATGTATAGATGTTGTTGAAGGTGGAAAAATGACCAAGGATTTAGCCTTATTAATTCACGGTAAGGAAATGACTGAAGAGCATTATTTAACTACCGAAGGTTTCTTAGAGGCCTTAGATAGCGAATTGAAAAACAGATTGGCTTAGTCCATTCCAATTTATTTGAAATAAAATCAAAAAATGTTACTCATCCGAGTAACATTTTTTGTTTGTAATATTAGGGTGATGAAAAATATAGCTCTTCTGATAATTTTAGCTAGCAGCACCGTTCTTAATCCTTATGAAACCTATAAAAAGGAGGATCTACTTGGGGATATAAAGGCAGCTAAGCACAAATCCTTTGTGAAGTTAAAAGCCCAGCATAGTACCAAAACAAATGCCTATTTGAGGTCCGAAGTATACGAGGCATTTCAAAAAATGTATGATGCCGCGAAAAAAGATGGTGTTAGTCTTATAATTATTTCTGCAACTCGAAACAGAGCTTACCAAAGTGGGATTTGGAATAGAAAGTGGAATTCCTTTGGAGGTGATGAAAACACAAGAGCTAATCGAATTTTGCAATATAGCAGCATGCCTGGAACAAGCAGACATCATTGGGGAACAGATTTCGATCTCAATGATTTGGAAAATTCCTATTTCGAAAGTGGAACTGGATTAAAGGTATATAATTGGCTTCAAAACCATGCTCATAAGTATGGCTTTTTTCAGCCTTATACCAAATTTAACCCCTACCGAGATGCTGGCTATAGAGAAGAAAAATGGCATTGGAGCTATTTTCCATTAGCCTCAAAATTCCAACGGGCCTATACCCATATCATCAACTATTCTGATTTGGGTGGTTTTAATGGCTCCCAATATGCAGAAAAACTCGATGTTATTAATAATTATGTAAATGGTATCGAAGTAGCGGAAAAAGTAAAGGATTAACTGATAATAGTGGAACAAAAAAACCTAATAGCTTCAACTATTAATTTATTTTTCTCCCTCCTGACAATAGGTTGTCAAAACCCACTTTTATATTTGGCAGAAAAGAAAAAATGAAAAAACACGAATGGCGAAAAGCGGAAAAAGAGCTCTATCTTCCTAAGCCAAAAGCGGAATTTGTTGATGTTCCAGAATTTAATTTTTTAAGTATCCAAGGAGAGGGAAATCCCAATGCTCCTGATTTTGCAGAACGTATTCAAGCCTTATACCCCTGCTGCTATTCTATTAAAATGGGACTCAAAAACTTAAAGCTTAATAATTATTCTGATTTCACCGTATACCCCTTAGAAGGCTTATGGGATTTAAATGAAGAAGGGAGAAAAAACTACTCCCAATCCGGCCTCAATAAAGATCACCTCATATACACCTTAATGATCCGTCAACCCGATTTTGTAAATGAGGACTTGGCAAATGATTTTATCCAAAAGGCCTACCTCAAAAAGAAAAATCCACTTATAAATGAAGTGAAATTCATTAAGTATAAAGAAGGGCCATCTATCCAAATGCTGCATATTGGAAGCTTCGATGATGAAAAGTCCAGTTTCAATATAATGGAAGAATTTGCCTTGAAAAATGGAATGAAAAGGAAATCCATGAAGCATCGGGAAATATATCTCAGTGATTTTAGAAAGGTGGAGAAGAGCAAATTAAAAACTGTTTTAAGGTTTCAAGTGGAGGTTTAATTATTTTGAATAGCTCTAACATCATTTGGAAATAAAATTTCGAAGTCTTTTTACCTCTCAAGCCCGGGTTTTATGTAAAATACTGTACTACAGCTACTTAATTTTAACAAAATTTTTATTGATCCTATATATTGGATTTAAAGAAAGATTAATTTTGATTAGGGTTTCAGGAAAAATACCTTGGGTATTGTTAAAACCTGAATGCTATTCAAAATGATAAAAAATATTGAAAACATAGAGCTTCAGTATCTTACACTGAATGATTATCAAGAGTTAAAAGCGGCTATGATTGAGGCCTATTCCAATATGCCAAATTCCTATTGGAAGGAATCTCATATTAAAAGCCTTATTAATAAATTCCCCCAAGGCCAGGTGGTTATAAAAGTAAATGGTGAACTGGCAGGATGTGCACTTTCCATTCAATTGGATTATGAGCAATTCGACCAACAGCATACCTATAAGATGATCACTGGTAATTATACATTCGACACTCACCGTGAAGATGGAGATGTATTATATGGGATTGATGTTTTCATAAAATCAGAATACCGAGGATTAAGGTTGGGCAGGAGATTATACGACTATCGCAAGGAGCTAGCTGAAAAACTAAACCTTAGAGGAATCGCCTTTGGTGGTAGAATCCCAAATTATCATAAATACGCCCAGGAGCTTAGCCCAAAGCAGTATATAGAAAAGGTAAAACGCAAGGAAATTCACGACCCTGTTTTAAACTTTCAAATTTCCAATGATTTTCATCCTTCAAAAGTTTTAAAAGGATATTTAGAAGGTGATGAAGCTTCCAACGAATTTGCAGTTTTACTGGAATGGGATAATATTTACTATGAAAAACAAAACAAAAAAGCTACCAGCACAAAAAAGATTGTACGTCTAGGACTCATTCAATGGCAAATGAGATTGTATAAAGATCTAAAGGAGTTGATGCAACAAGCCGAATATTTTATTGATTCAGTATCTGCATATAGATCTGATTTTGCACTATTTCCAGAATTTTTCAATGCCCCTTTGATGGCGGATAATAATCACCTGCCAGAATCTGAAGCCATTAGGGAATTGGCAAAGTTCACTCCAGGAATTGTACAGCGATTTTCCGAATTGGCAATCAGCTATAATATTAATGTTATCACCGGCAGCATGCCCGAAATTAAGGATGGTTTGCTGTATAATGTAGGATATTTATGTAGAAGGGATGGCAGTACAGAACGCTATGAAAAATTACATGTTACCCCTGATGAAGCTAAAGTATGGGGAATGCAAGGTGGTAGTGAAATTAAAACCTTTGAAACCGATTGTGGTAAAATTGGCATTTTAATTTGCTATGATTCGGAATTTCCAGAATTAAGCAGAATACTCGCCGATGAGGGGATGGATATCCTCTTCATCCCTTTCCTTACCGATACTCAAAATGGTTATTCCAGGGTTAGACATTGTGCCCAAGCCAGAGCCATAGAAAATGAATGCTATGTGGCTATTGCCGGTAGTGTTGGGAATTTGCCAAAGGTTAATAATATGGATATCCAATATGCACAATCCATGGTTTTTACACCCTGCGATTTCTCCTTTCCAGCCAATGGAATTAAAGCCGAAGCAACAGCCAATACAGAAATGATATTAATAGCAGATGTTGATATTGACTTACTAACCGAGCTCAACCAATTTGGAAGTGTAAGAAATCTCAAAGACCGAAGAACTGATCTCTTTGAAATGAAAAAGAAATAAGCCTTTCAGCAATAAACCCCTTTAAATCCTAGAAGCTATTTTTGCTTTGATGAGTATTTTTTTACAAACCGGCGCAATAAAGCATTTTCGGGCTAGACTTATAAAATGTGCTGGCTGGTCATTTATACTTTTTGTTCTACTCCCCCTAAACTTAAAAGCCCAGGAAAAAGTAGATTCTATTCAAAGTCAACATACCTTAATTCCCCTAATTTTCTATTTACCAGAAACTAGTTTAGGAATTGGTGGCACGGGAATTAGCACATTTCAAGACTTGCGCCACCATCCCAAAACCAGACCTTCACAAATATTATATTCTGCTGTATATACCTTTAAAAACCAGCTTTTGCTATTTATTCCTTTCGAGTTTTATGGCAATGCCAATAATTCCCGTATTAAGGGAGAATTAGGATATTATAGGTATTTCTACAATTTTCATGGTATTGGCCCGGAGAGTTCTAAGAATGATTTGGAAAGCTATAGTGTGAACTTCCCAAGGATAGAGGTCAATTATTCTCATAGAGTATTTTCCAATTTTTATTTAGGCGCTGGGATGAATTTCGATCAATTTGCAATTCAGAAAATTGAGGAAGGAGGTATTTTGCAAAGCCTTAAACCTATTGGTTACCAAGGAGGAAGAAAGGCGAATTTTGTAGCTCTAGCATTTTTCGATACTAGGGATACACTTTTTGCTCCTAGCCATGGCCATTATTTTGAAATGAAATTTCAAGGCTCTTTACCCCATTGGATTTCAGACTTTCAGTATTATCGTCTTGACCTTGACTATAGACATTATCAAAAACTTTCAGCCAAAATGTTACTGGCCAGCAATCTTTTTTGGTCTTGGGCTTCTTCCAATACTCCATTTTTTGATTTACCCTATATCTCCACCCCAAACCGAGGAAGAGGATTTGATGATAGAAGGTTTATGAACTACGATTTAATAAACCTTCAAAGCGAACTAAGGTTCCCAATTTATAAAAGGTTCCGAGGGGCAGGATTTCTATCTATTAGCGACCTTGCCCATGAAAGTTTCCAATATTTTCAAAATAAGCTCGAATGGAGTTATGGAATGGGAATCCGCTATCAATTGCGCAATGATAGTAAAGCCAGATTAAGACTTGATTTGGCCAAATCCAGAGATTCTTTTAATATTTATTTTACCCTAAATGAAGCTTTTTAATCTAGCTCAATATAATTTCCTAAGGCCAGGGTCCAATCGTAAGAATCATATTCTAAATCCACATCAGTATTAGGGATAATTCCATATTTCATCAAAACCACCTTACTTCCTTTTAGCCCACCAAAATCGCCAATGAACCAAAGCAATAGAGAACTTGTATTCACCTGATTCTCTTCAACATCATAGCTGGAAAATTTTTCTAAGAATAGTTTTGAAGATTTATCAAACTGCTCATCTAATTTTTCCGCTTGGTAAATAGCTACTGGCGGACAACTTTTTGCTCCACAGTTTAGGGCAAAATGTATTCTATAATCTCTGGTCTCTGGTCTAAATTTCTTTTTAAAACTTTTTACAAAAGGGTTCTTGAAATACCCGAGCAAGAATTTAGATTGTGATCCCCGGATAATACCATGTTCAATATCTTCGAAACTCATATCCCTACCTGCAATATGTATTAATTCACTGCTGAAAAAATTACTTCTATCCTCATAGTATTCGGGCTTTTCAGAAAGTCTAATTTGGATATAGGCATTGTATAAATTCACCCAAAAAGCAAATCGTTCCGGATCCGTATCCAACTCCTCCTCCAATTCCTTTTCAGTGGATGCTTCAAGAATCTTTTGATAAGCCTCACCATCCTGTCCAGCTTTTAAGGCTTGCAATAATTGTATAACAGTTTTTTGATAATATGAATCCTGATCCTTATCATTGCTTTGCCCAAAGGCCCCATTTATGGTGGCTGTTACCAAACAAAGCAGAAGGATTAAAAATTTATTCATCGTCAATAGTTTATTAAAATGACACTTGATATTGTTATCCCAGCTTTGAACGAGCATGAGAATCTTAAAAAATTACTTCCCTTTTTAAGGCGATATTCTAATGAGCAAACTACAAATATTATCATTGTAGATGCCCAAAAGTCTAAAGATAATACTGAAAAATTATCTATGGATTGGAATTGTATCTACCAAAAATCAGAATTCTCTTCTAGGGCTGCCCAACTAAATCAGGGCGCAAAAATTTCGGAAGCGGAAGTTATCATGTTTTTGCATGCTGATGTTTTTCCTCCTAGCACCTTCTTGGCAGATATTGAAAATTGCCTAAATGGGAAAAAGGATTGTGGAATGTTCTCCTATAAATTTGACAATCCCAGGGGCCTTTTAAAAATCAACCAATATTTCACCAAATTCGATTCAGATTTCGCAGGCGGTGGCGATCAATGTTTTTTCATCCGCAAATCCACATTCAATGAAAATAGTGGCTTTGACGAGAATTATATTCTCATGGAAGATTTTGAGTTTTTTAAAAGATTGAAAAGAAAAAAGGTAGCCTATCAAATAGTAAATTCTCCAGCTACAGTATCCGCAAGGAAATACCATAAAAACTCCTGGCTGAGAGTAAACCTTGTAAATTTTTTAACCTTCAGAAAATTTAAAAACTCCTGCCCTCCGGATGAGCTTAGTAGATTCTATAAAAAGTGGTTGAATAGTTAATCCTAATCTTTAAAAGCAAAAAAATATTGTGAAATCATGGCCTAAAACTTGTTTAAAGAGCTTCATCGACCATCTTAAACACATCCATGAAAATTCATCCTCTATTTCTGCTCGCATTAGCTCTTAGCATTATTTCCTGTGACAAGGAATCCAACAGTGAAAATGAGTTTAAAGCCATAGCTGGGGAGATTCATATCGGAATGCAAGGCTTCCTTACCAGCAATGCTCTTTTCGATTTTATCAATGAATATGAATTTGAAAATAAATCCGTCCAGGGAATGTGCTTCTATTCCGAATTGCCAACAGATAGTTTGAATTTTATGGAGAAAGAATTGGAAGGACACAATTTTGTGAGCCATTTCCATTTGCGAAAAGATCCCAATGGGGCTCAAATTTTAGTATTTCCACAATTTGAAGAATTTCATTTAAAACAGAATCAGGAAGCGTGGCGACAAATTATTTCTAAATTGGAACTATCCCAAATGGATCAAGCCTATACCTTGCTGATAATTGTAGAAGATGGGAAAGAAAAGGAAATCATTAAAGAGCTCCAAAACTTAAGTTTTATACGATTTGCCGAAAGAAATAGCTTGATTCGAGCTCCAAACTCCAATTACTATCAGAAATAATTATTAAAAATTTTAGGAAATAAAATAGTTCATTTATTTGCGTAACCGAATGATTACGTTTATTATTGTAACCAATTAGTTACATATATTATGAGAAGAGATGTATTCCAGGCTATAGCCGATCCCATTCGTAGGGATATCATAGGATTATTAGCTAAAGACAATTTATCGGTAAACCACGTGGCAGAAAATTTTGAGATTAGTAGGCCAGCTGTTTCAAAGCACTTAAAGATTCTCACCGAATGCGGAATAGTTACTATAGAGCAAAGAGGAAGAGAAAGGATTTGTGAAATAAAACCTCAAAACCTCATTCCAGTTGCAGAATGGGTGGATCAATACCGAAAACTTTGGGAATCGAAATTAGACTCTTTTGAAAATTATTTAATGGAAATTCAATCTAAAAAAAAGAAAAAATGAGTGATTTAAAAAACAGAACCACCACCTTAGAAAGGATATTAGATGCACCGATAGAATTGGTTTGGGAGGCATGGACAAAACCAGAGCATATTGCAAACTGGTGGGCACCTAAAGGCATGACATTAGACATTCAAAAACATGAGTTTAAAGTTGGTGGGGAATGGAAATACTCGATGATAATGCCCAATGGCGGTGAATTTATCGCAGAAGGTGCATATACCCTTATTGAGAAATTGTCGAAAATTTTTTCCTCCGCTAATTTTCGTCCTATGACGGAAGGCGTAGAAATACAATCGATTTTTAAAAAGGATGGAGATAAAACCCTATTTACATTCCATATAGTACACGACACAGAAGCTTACCGAATTGCCCAAGAAAAAATGGGGGCTATGAATGGTTGGGGATCCGTTTTTGAAGGATTAAATGAGTATTTAAAAAAAATTAATTCTTAGGTTTGATAGAATAATGGCATTATTTGGAAACAGAATTCAAAGACCAATTTCCTTAAGGGACATCAAGGCTAAATCCCCATTTTATCTCCTTAGTTTGCTGGTCCTTGTCTTGTGGATAAAGGTGATCTTCGACCTGGAAGAAAGGTTGGAAAACCCAGAAGAAATTAAGCCCATAGGGATAATCCTGAAAATCATTCTTCTGATCCTTTTATCCTTTTCCTCTAGAATTAGAGATGAGATATATCTCTATGATTCTCTGCTAATCTCAGGTTGGAAAGTGCCTTTTTTCAAAAAGCTTTTCCGTTCAAAAGAAATTGAAAAACAAAACTTTGGTGGATTATTTCTAGAGCAAATTGCTGATCAAAGTTTTACTATATCGGCCAAAGATAAAAATGGAAAAAGCATAGTAATTCGCAACATCATTAACAAAAACCCAGCGGAAACTTATTATGAAAAATTAAAAAGCAATGAATTTAAAAACTGGGGATAATCTTGCTCCTTTTTCAAGGCTTTAATTATTTGTCAAGAAATGTATCTTAGCGCCCAATTTGCGATATCTCTGATTGATGAATACCATTAAAGTAATAAAGAAAATAAAGGCCTACGCTATTAGGCTCAAGGTCCATAAGGTATTAGGCTTTAGTGCCAATCTCCTTATTTACTCTGGCTATCTCATTAAACTTTCTAAATGGGCTGATAAAAATAAATCCAAGCTCAAGTATAATGATTTCTATAACCGAAAGGTGGTGCATAAGGAAAGATTGGAAATGTATGATGTTTATACCTCTGAAACTGGCTTAAAATCAGAGGCGATAAATTATTTTGAATTTGGTGTTGGAAGAGGAAATGCATTGAGATGGTGGAGTAGTATCAATGAAAATCCAGAAACGATCTATTGGGCTTTCGATACCTATGAAGGACTTCCGGAAAAGTATGGCACCTATGCGGCTGGTACCTTTTCTCAAGAGGGAAATTTTCCGCAAATTGATGACCAGAGAATCCGTTTTATCAAAGGCTTGTTTCAAGATACACTTCTTCATGAAATTCCAAAAGTAGATTTTCATAAAAAATCGGTAATTCATATAGATGGTGATCTCTATTCCTCAGCATTATTTAGTCTTAGCATGCTTTATCCCTATATGAAAAAGGGGGATGTAATAATTTTTGATGAATTTGTAGTACCTGCTCATGAGTATAAGGCCTACGAGGATTTTATAAAATCTTTTTATATCAAACTAAAACCTATTGGCGCTATAAACAATTACCTTCAGGTAATTTTTGAAATTGAAGAAATAAAAGAACACCCCTATTTCCTAAACCCTTAAAAAGGCTCCTGAATTTTATTGGCATTTCGGATTGTGAAGGCTAACTTAGCCCAAGACAATGACGGATATAAACCACATCGAATACAAAAAGCCTTTTTATAAGATTAAGGCTCATCTCAAAGAACATTTAGCAAACTATTCCAGACTTTGCAACCTTCCTATTGAATATGAAGATTTGCTGCATTTTAATGATCTGGTTCCAGCATTAGACCAAAATGATAATCCTACACTTTGGTACTGCCCTATTTACAGGCAAAGTGAAATGACTCATATTCATGAATCTCTATTAAGAGTATATCAACTTTTGGTGGCCGATGGAGATCCAAGCGCATATTTACAAGTGGCGGGAATTGAATTTTGCTCCTTTGGAAATTCCAAACCATTTCGAATAAAAATAAAAAATGATCTCAACGATAATCACGACTATTTTTACGTAAAAAGAGCAGATGCATCCAGAGTTTATGGCTTGGAGCTTGAAGAAATTTTCTCGCCCGACAAGGTTTCTTTTTTAGTAAATGGTAACACCCTTATTGAAGAACATATTGTGGGTATACCTTGTGATGAATTTATCTTGAAGAATGAAAATGTACAAATTGAAAATCGCCTGCGCTTCGCCAAAGAATTTGTAAAATTTAATGAGCGTTGCTTTGTAAGACTTCTAGGGGATATGCGAGCTTATAATTTTGTGGTGGAAATCACCCCGGATTTTGATAATGTTCAATATAGAATTCGACCAATTGATTTCGACCAACAGTGTTACGAAGGACGAAAATCCATTTACCTTCCTCAATATTATAAAGATAATAGTGCATTGGTAAACTTGGCAGTGGAACTGCTTAATGATAAAAGTGCAAAGCAATATATTCGAGAAGAACATGCAGCCATGAAAAAACGATTTTTGGCAGCACGACAAAGAACCAGGAGCATAATTCGAAGGATGAGAAAAGACAAAATTTCCAGTCCTGAGAATATTCAGCTTTTAGCCCAACAATTGGCAAAACACCATAATTCCAAAAGATTTGAAGGAGTGAATAATATGGGAGACGTATTGGTAATCCAGTTGGAAATAATTTTGGGAATCGAAGTGATGAATGAAATGAAACAAAATTCATAATTATATAAACTTAAAAGAATAAACAATGAAACTAGGAGCATTTTCGGTAAGTCTCAGTGTTAAAGATCTTACTGTATCTAAGGAATTTTATGAAAAATTGGGATTTGTACAATTTGCCGGTGAAATGGAGAAAAACTATCTCATTATGAAAAATGGTGATAGCCTTATTGGATTGTTTCAAGGAATGTTTGAAAACAATATCCTCACATTTAATCCTGGTTGGGATCAAAATGCTGGTGCTGTTGATCCTTTTGATGATGTTAGAGAAATTCAAAAAGATATTAAATCCAAAGGCCTAGAATTGGTGAGTGAGGCAGATGAAGCCAGCGAAGGCCCTGCCAGTTTTGTTCTTATGGATCCTGATGGAAATGCTATTCTTGTTGATCAACATGTTTAAAAGAAAAAAGTCCTTAAAACCTAATTTAAGGACTCCTTTTCCTTTCTATTGAATCACTATTTTGGCTTGGTAATTCTCCATTCCTAAACCAATACTTATTTGATAAATTCCCGGAGGTAATTTATCAATATTCATATTGCGAAGTGGCAAACTATTATTACCCATCCTTAGCTCCACAGCTTCGCGGTATTGTATTTTACCATCTATAGAAATCAAGGTCATCTCCCCTTTTCCACCTGTAGAAAAATGAGCATAAACCTGGCTGTTCTCCGAAACTGGATTGGGGTAAATATGTAATCCTTCCTTTAAAACATGGGATTTTAGTCCAACACCTTGTGGAGTAACTCTAACACTGTCCATCACTACAGGACTTATTGGTCTATCATTACTATTTACTGCCACCTTAGCAATATTCCAGACTACTGTCCAATTTCGAATTACAATGCCAAATACAGGGTGCTTGGAACTTAGTGGAGCCTTGTCGAAGTCTAAATAACTATTGTTTCGGAGATTAATAAAAAACTGACTACCTCCGGTATTTGGACCACTATTGGCCATGGAAATGGTTTTAATAGTATTGCTGAGTGTGCTATCAAATTCATCAGGAATGCTATAGCCAGGTCCACCTGTACCAGTACCGGTAGGGTCCCCACCTTGAATTACAAAATTATTGATGATGCGATGGAATATTACACCGTCGTAATAATTACTATCCACCAAACTAAGAAAGTTTCCTGCCGTAATAGGCATTAAAGAATCATACATCATAGCGGCAAAATCACCATGATTGGTATAAAAAGTTACTTCAGTTTGGGCATTGCCAACTTTCGAAAGAAAAAGGCTTAAACAAAAAATAAGGCGTATTGATTTTTTCATTTGATATGGTTTTCGAATGCTAAATATAATTCTAAAATATAATTGCCTCTCCTTTATCACACTTCATTACTTTTATAATTCCTTGATAGGAAAAAAAATCATTCCGATGAATTGCAGATTCTCCCTAGCTATATTTATTTCTTCCCTCTTAATTTTGAGTTTAAATAATTCCTGCTCCATTTTTCAAAAAAACAAATGGGAAATCCCGAATTACCCCGATAAAAGCAAAATCAATATTGAGAAGAGATACCCATCTTCAGCAACTACAAAAAAGGTCTTATTGATGGGCCAAGCAATTTCATATGATGCAAATTATACTGTAATTGGCGCTAAAATATTCGTCAGTAATAATAAGGGAACCGCAACAGATTTGGAGGGCAAATTTTCCTTGGAATGTGAGGCTGGTGAACTAAATATTCAAGCCTCCTATATGGGCCATTACAATGTTGAAAAGATAATTAAGGCCAAGCCTGGAGAAATAATTGAACTTCTCATAAAATTTAGTCCTAGCGAAATAACCTGGGATGAATAAATATTTGCAAGACTAAACTTAGCATTCCTTTAGGCCATATTATTTATTTAATGCAACTTTGTTGCGTAAATGAAAAACCCCTTTTATTCATATCTATTTTGGCCGTTCCTTATGGCCCTGTTCTCTGTCAATTCTATAAATGCACAGGTTCTGGTTAAGGTAAGGCTTATTGACCAAGAAAGTAAAGAACAAATAGACTTTGCAGAGCTTCGCATTGCCAAGCTTCAAAAACCAAAATTATATACCCAAAATGCATATTTTGAATTCAGGATTAAGCCCGGTTTTTTTGAATTACAAATAAACTCGCCAGGCTATGAAGAACTGAATTTACCAGTGAAGGTTAGAAGGGATACTTCCTTATTATTACAATTAACACCTGTGGTATATAGAATTGAAGAAATAGAAATAAGGGATAATAAGTTAAAAAGTGAACTCCAAAAATCTAGTCTCAATATTGAGCAAATCAGTTTAGATGAGAATAGCAGGGCGGAACAAAATAGTCTTGCTGAAATTTTAGAAAAAAAGCCAGGTCTACAAGCATTAAATACTGGTGTAGGAGTCTCCAAACCTATCATCCGCGGACTAATGGGCAGTAGAATTTCGGTAATAAACCAAGGTATTCGTCAGGAAGGTCAGCAATGGGGTATGGATCATGGATTGGAAATTGACCCATTTACCGTAGAGAGAATTGAAATTATTAAAGGTGCTGCAAGTCTTCAATATGGTTCTAGTGCTTCTGCTGGCATCGTTAAAATTATGGAGGATATAATTCCAAAACCGGGCCTAGGCTTTCAATACAATTCCAGATTTAAAAGCAACAATCAAAGTCTAGGAAATTCGATAAAACTCTCATTGAGAAAAAATAAAAATTTCGTCTTATTAAGATACAGCGCTGAGGAATTTCAAGATTTTAAAGTCCCCGATTCTAGCTTTATCTACAATGGTTTTTTATTGCCTTTGGTAAATGGAACTTTAAAGAACACTGCCGGAAAATCCAATAGTTTGGCTTTTGTTTATGGGCATTTAGGGGCGAAAGTCCAGCTCCGTTTTCACTATAGCAATTACCTACAGAATATAGGCCTTTTCCCAGGGGCCACGGGAATTCCAAGAGCTTATGATTTAGAAAATTTGGGCCAGCTAAAAGACATTGATATACCCAACCAAAGGGTAAATCACCAGGCTCTAAAATTGAATTTAAACTATAAGATCAAAGATTCCTGGCTGGAGAATAATTTCGGATATCAATTAAACGACCGACAAGAAAATTCAAACCCTTTGGCTCATGGTTTTTTACAATTGCCAGCTGATAATGTAATGGCTATAGGCTTAAAACTTCAAACTTTCAGCCATAATAGTTTATATACTTGGTCTGGGGACAATTGGACAACCAAAATTGGTATGGATCAGCAATTTCAAAAGAATGACCGAGATGGCTGGGAATTTTTAATACCAAATTTCGAAAGCTACGAACTCGGAGTTTTTGGGATTTTTGAAAAAGAGGAAAGTACAAAGTTCAATTGGAATGTAGGCCTTCGATTGCAATATGCACAAATTGAATCTCAGCAACATTTGCAGCCCTATTTTGCGAATATTGACTCCTTAATTCTTAGAGCCAGTGCATTATCCAAAAGCTTTTCAAACTATTCCCTTTCGGCAGGATTTAGCTATATCCCCAATTCCCGATGGAGTCATAAATTAAACATCGCTAAAAGTTTCAGAATTCCTGTGGCCGCAGAGCTTTTGAGTAATGGCATTCATCATGGCACCTTTAGGCACGAAATGGGCGATAATGAATTGGAAACAGAAAATGGAATCCAATTCGACTGGGGTACAGAATTGCAAACCCAATATTTAAAGTTGAGCATTAGCCCCTTTTTTAACTATTTCGATAATTTCATATATCTCAATCCTAGTGCTAGTTTCTCCCCATTACCTGATGCGGGTCAGATTTATACCTATAGTTCCACTAGGGCAATTTTAAGTGGTGCAGAAATTTCCATGGGATCAAACCTTAAGGATGTGTTTTTTTGGAATTTAGGAATGGAGTATGTTTATAATCTCAATATAAATACAGGTCTAGCATTACCCTTTAGCCCCCCCTTCTCTCAAATATCTAGCTTAAAATATAGGATCAAGAAAAAGCCGAATTTCCAATGGAACATTGGCCTAGATCAAAGACTTACGGCAGCCCAAAATAGGGTGGATAGAAATGAAAAGCCCACACCTGGATATAAACTTTTTGCCTTGAACTCCAATATTGAAATAAAAATGAAAAGCCTGAAAATCAATTTTGGGTTTTCAGTGCAAAACATCTTTAATGAAGCCTACCTCAGCCATCTTTCAAGATATCGGATTTTGAATTTACCCGAACAAGGACGAAATTTTATTTTTCAAGCAAAAATTACATTTTAGTTATTGCAACATTGTTTCATTTATATATATTTGTGGTATGAAAAAAATTATACTTCTACCCCTACTTATTTCCTTAATATCCATTTCCTGCGACAAGGATGATGATAATGATGAAAAATCTCCAACTATTTCTAATGCCACCATCAATGGACTTACAGAAGAAATAATAGTGAATACAGGCGGCGACCTGAAATTTGAAGCTCTCCTAAGTGATGATCAAGAATTAGGTGAGTTTAAAATCGATATTCACGATATCTTCGATGGTCATAGTCATGGTAAAAAAGCATCCACACCATGGGTTTACACTCAAACTTATAGTTTAGATGGTGCCAGTAAAAATTTCGAATCCACCATTACTGTTGCCCAAAATATTGCAGCCGGACCTTACCACAGTATAATGCGTTTACTGGACGAATCTGGTAATGAATCTGAATTTAAGGAAATTGATTTTATGATCTTAAATGGAAGTGAGGCTCAAATTGCTATTTCCTCTCCAGATTTTTCCTCAGAAGTTCATGTTGACAAAGGTGATAGTTTAAATATTTTCGGACAGATAAGTGATGATATTGACATCGAGGAAATTATTATCGCCTTAGAAGAAACGGAGCACGGCCATGGTAAAAAACAAGAGGATGCCTTATTTGAGGCAGATTTTGATTTAACAGGAACGGCGGATGTATTATGGGATTTCCAAGCTGATGGAGGCATTAATATTAAGATTCCAACAACTGCTGAAAGTGGTGATTATGTTTTTGAGGTAATTGTTAAGGATAGTGATGGAAATCTCAATATATTTGAAGGACATGTGCATATCCATTAAATGAAAGCCGAAAACCTCTTAGACCAACATCAATTGCGAAAAACCAAATCTAGAATTTTGGTTTTACAAGAATTTTCCAAACAGCAAAAAGCCTTAGCACACAATGAATTGCAGCAGGCTTTAGGGGGAAATATTGATAGGGTTACCCTTTATCGAATATTGGAACAATTTGAAAATAAAGGTCTATTACACAAAATTCCAGATGATGAAGTTTCGGTAAAATATGCCCTTTGCTCGCATTCCGATGAAAAAGATCATAAGCACAGTGACAATCATGCTCATTTTAAATGCGATAGCTGCAGTGATACATTTTGTATAGAAGATTATAGCATCCCTAAAATTGAAAGTCCAAAAGGTTTTAAGGTTACAGAAAAGTTTTTATTATTAGCAGGACTATGCCCTAAATGTGCATAGTCCATTGCTTTAGAAATCCCTCCTTATTCAGCTATTTGGAGATTGTATCAAAATCCGCATATTTACAGCCTAATCAAGGCCTATTATGAAAAAGTGGATTCTCATTATTCTCACTTTCTTTATCTACACATTAAATGCCCAGCAAAATAATAAATGGGGGATTCTGGGTCGATATATCAACTATTTGGTGAACGACACTGCTGATGTTAGCAAACCCAAGCTTTTAATTTATCCTACCATAGGTTTTTCTCCCGAAACAAGCTGGGAATTTGGTTTCTCCTCCTTGTATGTTTATTATGCGAATAGGGATACCTCAAACCGATTAAGCGAACTCAGCGGTTTTACATTTTACACCCTCGAAAATCAATATGGGCTTTGGCTAGATCATGCCTTGTACAGCGATAAAAACAAATGGTTTTTTCTTGGGAAGTTCAGATATCAAAGTTTTCCTCTCCTCTATTATGGTATTGGACCCAATAGTCAGGCAGAACCTTTGGCCGAAATTGAGGGGAATTATTTGTTTTTAAAGGAAAGGGTATTAAGAGAAATTAAACCTTCTTTTTATGGAGGATTGGAAATAGATTATCAAAGTTTGAGATCCGTACATTATGAGGATGAAGATATCGGTTTGACCCGACCACTAGGAGGAAACGGATCTACCAATTTAGGACTTGGTTTTGGTTTGGTTTACGACAATCTTCACAATGCTTTAAATGCTAGACATGGGCTTTTTAATGAATTAGCCCTAATACAATATCATGATGTTTGGGGTAGTGAATTCAATTTTACCAGTATTGTTAGCGATAATAGAATTTACAGGCCCGTAAATAAAAATGATGTACTGGCGGCACAAATTTTTGGGCGATTTATTGTCGATGGAGAAGCTCCATTCAATCAACTGTCTCTACTCGGTGGTGAAAACCTGATGCGTGGATATTATTTAGGAAGATATAGAGATAAAAATATTCTAGCAGCCCAGGTGGAATACAGGATGCTCCCATTTTGGTTTTCCAAAAGATGGGGAGCAAGCTTTTTTCTTGCTGCAGGTCAAGTTTATGGTGATGACAGCAAATTGGCAATAAATCAATTTTTACCCACCGCCGGAACAGGTATCCGTTTTTTGTTATTTCCTGATAAAGATATATTCACCAGACTGGATTTTGCATTTACCCAAGAAGGCACAGGTATTTATTTTTTTATTGGAGAGGCATTTTAAGGCAATGCCTTGATATTTTCCATTTCAATTCGTGAAAGCAGCTTCAATTCTCCTTTTTCGAAAAGCTTAGATAAATCCTTTAATTCCATACCTATGGGAGCTTTATAGTTTATATAATCCTGAAATACAATTCCATCCACAATTCGTCTATTGATGGATTCTCTAAATCTTGTACCTCCTCCTTCCACCTTATAATTGTAGGCGAAATAGTCCAAGTTTTTATTTTTTGAATTTATCCAATACAAAAATTCATCATCAAAATCTTCACCTCCACCCTTTTCAGAAAAAGTAACCTTTACCAATTGATAGGCTATACCGCGAATAGTATCTTCTCCGAGATATTCTTTAAAAACGGCCTCATCATTTAATTTATGAGGTAGAGTAGCAAAATATATTACCGAATTAATAGAGGATCTATACCTTCCAATTTCCTGAGCAGAAAGTTTCATTTCACTGCCATTTTGAAGCCTACTGAAATTATTTCCATCCATCCAATCTAAAATTTCCAAAGAGTCCTTTCTAAACCTACGACTATACTCGAATGAGGATGATTTATTGTGAAAGCTATATTCGATATCTCTAAAAACGAAAGAAAAATGAGCCGAATCATACTTTGATCCCCCGTGATTTTCAATAAGCTCATTTACGAGAATTTCTGCCTTGGATTCTTGCCTTGTTTCCTGGCTTTCCTCAGAACCCTTCTCCTTACTGATAGAAGTGTTTTCATTTCCACAAGCTATTGCACTAAAAAACAAAAAGCCAATAATTGCAATTTTTCCTCTCATCTGTATTTTAATTTTAAGCAATACTACAATAAGGATCAAAAATAAACTGTCGGCTTCAGTCCAAATAAAGTTTATTCATTGATTATCATCAGGGGTAATCTACCCATCATAGCAATCTCTTTGGTGATACTTTTTCTAAATAGTGATTCAAAAAACCCATGCTTTCTGGCAATCATCACCAAAACATCAATATCATAATCTTCACCAAATTGATTAATTCCTTCCACAATATTGTCATTTTCAACATTATTAACCCTATAGGCTTTATCCTTGAAAAGTATGTCGAGATTTAATCTGGCAGCACCTTTTTCAATATCAAGGGTCTCCCCCTGTTTTCTCACATTCACCACAACAATTTCAGTATCCAAATCCTGTATCATAGCTTCAATAGGACTTAAGATACTATTGTCTTTTAACCTTTCGAAATCCGCTGCAAATCCAAGGGTATCAATTTTGCTAAAGCTCTTATCCTCTGGAACTATCATTAAAGGACATTTTACAGACCTTATAAGATCGGCTGCATTAGATCCAGAAATAAATTTATCCAAACCTTCAGCGCCTTTGGTACCCATTACTACAAAATCTATCTGCCTTTCCCTCACTTCTCGATCTACAATTGTAGCCAATGAACCATATTCGGTAAGACCTGTAATTTTTGCGGAATTTTCGGGAAGTAAATCCTCAAAATAATCTATTTCATTTTTCATTCCCTTTACAGAATCCTCACGCATCATTTCTATTAAAGAAACCATCATTCCCGCTGAGGAACTGGGTTGAACAAAGGTGTTTAGAAAATAATATTGAACCTCTTTATGCCCAAAATAGTCCATGGCATATTGTATAGCATTTCTTGCACAACTAGAATAATCTGTAGGTATTAGAATGTTTTTCATGATTTCTGATTTTTTATTTTGATGTAGGCAAGATCCTAATCCTTATCGATTTAGAAAATGAGTTTTATCAGCTTTGAAACTGATATTTATCATCTATTAGCCTAAAGATTCCCTTCTTATTCTTCTAATTGTCCTTTATTCTAATTCAAAGATTATCAATACTTTTAGGCTTATAAACGAAAACTAAACTATTAATTATGAGAAAAATTTGCAGCATTTTAGGACTATACCTCCTGACTTGGGGAAGCCTAATCGCAGAAAAAAATCCATTGTGGTTGCGCTACCCAGCAATTTCACCAGATGGTACAACCATTGTCTTTTCCTTTAAAGGAGATTTATATACCGTTTCCAGTCAGGGTGGAAAGGCAAGTCCATTAACTCTTCACGAAGCAAACGACATTCAACCTGTATGGTCGCATGATGGAAAAACTATAGCCTTTGCTTCCAACCGCTATGGGAACTTTGATATTTTCACAATTCCATCGACGGGTGGAAAGGCGCAGCGACTTACTTATTATTCTACTAATGATATGCCTTCTGGCTTTAGTCTGGATAACCAAAAAGTTTTGTTTAGCTCCCCGAGATTGGATCATGTTAAAAACCAACAATTTCCATCTGGATTGCTTTCCGAGCTCTATGAAGTTCCTTTAAATGGTGGACGAGTAAAACAAATTCTAAGCACTCCAGCCGAAAAAGCAAATTATAGCCAGGATGGTAAACTGATAATTTATCACGATGTAAAAGGATACGAAAATGCCTTTCGCAAGCATCATGTTTCCTCAGTAACCAGAGATATTTGGATTTATAATGTGGAGTCAAAAAAGCACACTAAAATATCTAGCTTTGAAGGTGAAGATAGAAATCCTGTTTTTCATCCCGATGGCAGTAGCTTTTATTATTTAAGTGAGGAAAATGGCTCCTTTAATATTTTTAAGAAATCCCAAACTGCCCCCTATTCTCAAGAGCAAATTAGTTCCTTAGACAAACATCCTGTGAGAAGTTTAAGCATTAGCTCCAATGGGGTTTTATCCTTTTCCTATGATGGTGAATTATACACTTTAAAGGAAGGCGATAGTCCTAAAAAAGTAGCCGTAGAAATTGTATCCGATGAACGCTACAATCCGGAGAAGACCCTGAAAATTGGTGGCAATGCTAATCAAATTGCAGTTTCTCCAAATGGAAAAGAGATTGCCTTTATTGTAAGAGGAGAAGTATTTGTAAGCTCCGTAAAAACCGGCACCAGCAAAAGGATTACCAATACCCCAGAACAAGAAAGATCCGTGAGTTTTAGTCCGGATGGTAGATCTCTACTATATGCCGGGGAAAGAAATTCGAGTTGGAATCTTTACCAAAGTAGTATCTCAAGAAAGGAGGAAAAATACTTTTTCAACTCCACCATTATTGAAGAAGAGGTGATTCTGGCCAATGACAAGGAAACCTTCCAAGCTTCCTATTCTCCAGATGGAAAAGAAGTTGCCTTTTTGGAAGAAAGAACCGCGCTAAAAGTGCTCAACCTAAAATCCGAAGCTGTTCGTGAAATTGTAGCAATAGACAAAAATTACTCCTATTCTGATGGAGATCAATATTATTCCTGGTCGCCAGATAGTAAATGGTTTTTAGTGAATTTCCTACAAGACAAACAGTGGATTTCCCAAGCTGGATTGGTGAGTGCCGAAGGGGGAAAAGAAATCATTAACCTTTCCCAGAGTGGATATGGACATTATTCCCCAAGGTGGATGATGGATGGTAAAATGGCCATGACTTTTTCTTCTAGAGATGGAATGAAAAACCATGCTAGCTGGGGTGGGCAATTAGATATTTACGCCTATTTCCTAAATCAAAAAGCCTATGATGATTTTAAATTGAGCGAGGAGGAATATGAACTAAAAAAGGAAGCCAAAGAGGAGGCTAAAAAGGAAAAGAAATCAGAAAAGGATAAAAAAGATAAAAAGAAAGACAAGGAAAAGGACAAAAAGAAGGAGAAGGTAAAAGATTTGAAATTTGATTTTGAAGGCCTTGAAAATAGAAGGGTCCGGCTAAGTGTTCATTCTGGACAAATTTCCGATGCCTATGTTACTGATGATGGTGAAAACCTTTTATACCTAGCTAGATTTGAAAAGGGTTACAATCTGTGGCAAACTAAATTAAGAACCCGTGAGACCAGCATTTTGGCAAAACTGAATAGTAGATCTGGCGGAAGTTTAATTCCCGATAAGGAGGGAAAACACCTGTTTATTCTCACTAGCAGCGGCGTAAAAAAAGTAAATATTGCTAGTGGTAAGGCGGAGTCTGTATCTATAAAAGGAGAAATGATCCTTAACGAAAGTGAAGAAAGAGCTTATTTATTTGAACATGTTTGGAGACAGGTGAAAAAGAAATTTTATGTAAAAGATCTCCATCAGGTAGATTGGGATATGTATAAAAAGGAATACGCCAAATTCCTACCTTATATCAACAACAATTATGATTTCGCAGAAATGCTTAGTGAAATGTTGGGAGAACTTAATGCTTCCCATACAGGAGCAAGATTTAGATATAGCATTTCCAATCCGGATAATACCGCCAGCTTAGGAGTCTTTTACGATTATTCCTATGATGGGGATGGCCTAAAAATTAGCGAGCTAATGCTTGGTGGACCCCTAGATAAAAAGGATTCCAAAATAAAGGCAGGGATGATAATTGAAAAAATAGATGGTCAATCAATCTTGGCAAATGAAAACCACTATCCCTTGCTAAATCGAAAAACAGGGAAAAATACCTTGCTTTCTATCTATGATCCTAAAAGTAAAAAAAGATGGGATGAAATAGTGAAGCCAACAAGTATAGGTGCCGAATTTGGATTGAGATATGAAAGATGGATTAGGAATTGTGAGAAAATTGTAGATGAACTTTCTGATGGTGAAATTGGCTATGTACATGTAAGAGGAATGAATGATAGAAGCTATAGAAAAGTCTATGAAACTGTATTGGGAAAACACGCCAATAAAAAAGCCCTTATCGTAGACACTCGATTTAATGGTGGTGGATGGCTTCACGACGATTTAGCTACTTTCCTAAATGGTAAAACCTATATGACCTTTATGCCAAGAGGGCAGAATATTGGAAATGAACCACAATTTAAATGGAGAAAACCTTCGGTGGTTGTAATGAGCGAAAGCAATTATTCCGATGCTCATATGTTCCCATTTACTTATAGGGCACTGGGAATAGGAAAACTAATTGGCATGCCAGTACCGGGAACAGGTACAGCAGTATGGTGGGAAGGACTGCAAAACAATGTAGTTTTTGGAATTCCACAAGTAGGTATGCTTTCCTTAAGTGGAGAATATTTGGAAAACACACAATTAGAACCAGATATTAAAGTAGAACATGCTCCTGAACAAGTAATACTAGGAAAAGACCCTCAGCTTGAGGAAGGGGTAAAAGAATTGCAAAGGCAATTAGCAGAAGAAAATTAATGGTTAAAGGCGGTATTTAATACCGCCTTTTTTAATCTAGTCGTTCGTTAATCCATTGAAAAAGATAGTCCTCATCTACTATGGTCCAAGAATGACAATTTCTTTCTCCCCTCCTAAAACCTTTGCCAGAAGTACTGATTATTTCTATATCCTTATTCCCTAAAGAAATGAGATCTCTAGCAAATCCTACTAAATCATAGGAGTTAATATCATAATAGGAAGCACCTCTTTCATTCATCCACCACTCCATATCAGGTTCGTGAAATATGAGAATGGATTGATCCTCAAAATGAATAATATTCGCTCCGCTTGAATCCGTTTGGCTATATACCGAAGACTGTAAATAGCTTTCTCGAAATTCATCCGGACTACCTCCTAATTTTTCGGGAAAGCATTTCAACATCATTTTAGCTTCCTCCTCCATTCCACCAAAAAACTTGTGACCATTGTTTTTTGCCGATTTATAAAATCGTTCATTATCGAGGGGAGAATCCACCACAAAAACACCTTTTATTTTATACTTGTATTTTGATTTTCCTTGATTGCAATACTGTGCATAACGCAATGCTCTAGTTCCACTGGCAGAAATGCCACCGATAAAAATATTTTCTTTAGGAATAGAATGTTTAAGCATGAGCTCATGTAAAATTTCATCAATTATCTCTGGACCTTTGTCATCATAAAAAAGCTCTGGGAAATAATTACTGGTATTACAATACAAAACCATAAAACCCTGATTCAAAGCGAGTTTTCCAAATTGGTATGGACTTTTGCGATTTGTATCTGGAAGCGAACTAAAATCTCGAATTAGTATACCCTTAAGCTTCCCATCAGGCCAAATTTTTAGATAAGAATTATAGGAGCTATCCAAAGGATTTCGATATACATATTCTTGATTTTGAGCTTTTAGAAAAATGCTCCACACTAGCAGCAAACAAGTAATTGATCCTTTCATAAAGCGAAATAGCAAATTTTCATTTTCATTAGGAGGGAAATTTGTTCAGTTTAAGCTCAATTTAGGATTTTACGCCATTTAAACAAAACTTCTTGTACTTTATAAATAACAAGTCCATCCATAAATTCCCAAATTCAATTTATAGTTTTAAAAAAGCAACCCAAGGCAAAATATACGCATCATTAAACCTAAATCTAAACCATGAAACAACTACTTATCATTGGCTTTTTATTCTGCTTTCAATTTAGCAATGGACAATTCTTCAACAATGGAAATGGCGATAATTTTATAGTACAAGGCGATGCAATACTCAGGATACAGCCTGATCAGGTAGTATTTAGTCTGGGGGTGGAATCTAGAGGAAAGGATTTGCTAAGTACCAAAAATGAGAATTATGCCATCCTAAAAAAGGCCATTGAATATTGCAAAAGACAAAAAATAGAAGAAAAATATATTCAAACAGATTATGTGCATATCAGTCCACATTTTGAATATGGCGGAGATGTTACTATTGATTATTATAATGTTTCACAATCTTTTAGCATAGTGCTAGAGGATTTAGATAAATACGAAGAAATATTATCTGAGCTTTTAAATTTGGGTATCAATCAAGTAAAAAATATTGAGTTTAGAACCAGCAAATTAAAGGAGTATCGATACCAGGTAAGAAAAATGGCCATTGAAGCTGCGAAAGAAAAGGCAGAGTTCTTATCTGGGGAAGTGAATATTGAATTAGGAGAAATCACTAATATTTCGGAATATGTAAGTCCACCTCAAAGTTCCTTTGGGAATAGGAATTATGCAAACTATTCCCAAAACAGCGCTCAGTCCTTTTCCGGAAATTTTAGTGGAACTAATGCCTTATCGGTTGGACTGCTCTCCCTTAAAGCATCCATCCAATTGACCTATAGCTTAAAACCCAGCTCTACTCTTGAGGATAAGGAGGAATAGACCTGAAATGTGGAAATAGGTTTTAATTTATCAAAACCTAGCAAATGATCAAGTTCTTTAGAAAATTCCGGCAAAAATTACTTTCCGAAAATAAGCTTGCTAAGTATTTTATTTATGCCATTGGAGAAATAATCCTAGTGGTGATTGGAATTTTGATAGCTCTTTATATTAATAATCTGAATACAGAAAAAAAGGATGCCATAAGTCTGAATGGCTATTTAAATAATATTTCAGAAAATTTAAAATCAGACCTCAACAGCCTTGAGGAAATGATGAGTTTTCGAGACAGTTCGATAATCGGCTCCCAATTCTTCATGAAAATGATGGACCAAGAATCAGAATTGGAATATCTCAAATATTTCTCACTTTATTTCAAGTTTAACCCATGGCTAGACGAGTCTTTTCAGTCCAACAAAAGTGGTTTTGAAGCATTGAAAAATTCGGGGTTTTTAAATAAAATTCAACAAACTACACTAGAAACAGAATTGTATAAATATTACAGTTTGGTCCAAAAAATTGAAGATGAAGAACAAAGTCTAAACAGTTTTATGGAGGAGATGGAATATGATATGTATAAAAATAATATTGTTCAGAAAACCAAACCATTAATCAAAAAATTGTTTGGAAAAACAGCAAGAGAAAAAGATATGGACGAATTAATGAAAATGCTGAAATATCCAGCTTTTATAGGAAGTCATTCAAGAAATGCTGGAACTGCTTATATGAATGTTCTTTATAATCAACTAGGCGAAGTGGCGAAAAACCTTGAAGGAGAAATAAAAAGAACAATAAAAAAAAAATGAAACATCCTTTTTTTGTACTATTATTTACTAGCCTTTTAGCTGTATTTAAAAGCTATTATATTACATGGTCATAAAGACATTATTACAGTTAATGTAGAAACAGAGCAATGGTATTATGTTGTTTTAAAAACCTATTCAAACGAGCAAGGTGTGAAAAAGGGAATTTTGAAAATTAAAAGCATGCTAAACAAGGAGTAAACTCATTCAACCCTGGAAAATTGAAGGGTGGAACTTATAACATGGGTTGAAATATTGGTCTCAGGAATTTGAGATCAATGAATGATAGAGTCCAATTCAACTGGGCGACTTAATACTCATAATTTTAAAGCCAACTGTTATAGGTTCAAATATCAGGCAGAGATTGGATCCTCAAAATAAAATTTAGAAATTTATCAAAAATACAATTGAATAAAGTGACAAAATTTGACCGATATTACCTTCATATCAAACAAAATAGATGGTATTGGTACTTTTCTATTTTTTGCCGGCTGATTTTAGCCTTTGCATTTATTGCCGCAGGAGTAGTTAAGGTACTAGATGAAAGATTTGCCAGCGGATTATCTGAAGTTCACCCTATGGGGGCGTATTTAACTGCTCTTTATAAAACAGGATATTATTATACATTTATTGGAATTTCCCAAATTCTCGCAGCAATATTGTTATTAATTCCTCGGACGGTAGTATTAGGTGCACTGCTCTATTTCCCCATTATTCTAAACATTTGTATTCTTTCATTAGCCTTGCGATTTGAAGGCTCCTTCCTTACGTCTCCATTAATGGTATTAGCCAATTTGTACATTCTAGTATGGAACTATGACAGATTAAAATACATTTTACCTTTTAAGAAATTACCAATTTTTGGAATTGTTCAGGGACCTTCGAAATATGATAATAAATTCCCTTTCCTGTTTTTTGCTAGCATAGGGATTGTTTTTATACTAAGCTTATTTATTTTTATCAAGGGATTTGATATTATGCCACGAAATTCATTGTCCGATTGTAAGGAGCAATATGCAAATACTGAATACGAAATAATAGGAAATGATTTTTGCGAATGCGTCCATACAAAAGGCCAAGTTTTAGATGTTTGTTTAGAAGACTTTGAAATGAAAAAGGAAGAGAAAAAATAAACTCTCCTAGGCTAAACCATGCTCACTTTTTGAATTCAAAAACATTATAAAAGATAAAATCAATTAAAAAAAAATCCTTTTCCAATATTCGTTGAAAACTCTTCTCAATCACCCCTGTTCTAAATATTTACAGCTTCATGGGTATATGGTTAATAATCAGTCTTATAATGAAAATATTTTACGTTCATTAAAACAAAGTCGTATCATTCCAGATAATATTTACTGAATAAGAAAGAGAGACCAATTCAACTTATTCACTAACCGTAAAATTCCTCAAAGCTCTAAAAAATGTATCTTCACAAATACCTAAAATCACTGCTCAATGGGGAAAATTACGAGAAGAAAATTTATTGTAGGAACTTTATCGGTACTGGGACTAATTGGATTAAGTGCCTGGCTGGGAAAACGTAAGATTCTAACCTGGATAGTTCGACAAGACAATGAAGGCGAGCCAAAAATGACTTTAACTCCCAATATTGACGATGAAATTTGTGTCTTGTCATCTCCAATTTCGGAAGGCCCCTATTATTTAAAATCTCCTTTAGGGTCGGATATTAGGCAAGGGAAAATCGGGAAAACCTTAAACCTTAAATTTCAAATCGTTGACTACCCCAGTTGCGAGCCACTTGAAAATGCAGTGGTGGAAATTTGGCAATGTGATGCACATGGTAACTATAGTGGATATATAGAAGGGATAGGCCACAATATATGGGAATCTGCTAAACAAATGGAATTTGGTAAAAAACAACATATTGAACCCATCAATGATTCCAACTATCTCCGTGGATATCAAAAAACAGATGCTCAGGGAATTGCGGAATTTACTAGCATTATTCCTGGTTGGTATGACCCTAGAGTTCCGCATATTCACTACAAGGTGATGATAAACAACAAATTGCATTTAACCAGTGAATTGTATTTCCAAGAAGACTTTTGCAAGGAATTATTCACCTCCGTAGAACCCTATAATCAATATGGTAAGTCGCCTTATGATTTTAGAAATGATAAGTCCTTAGCAAATGTGAAAGAAGGAACAGGCCTAATATTAAGTCCAGAAGAGAAAAGCGACAATTCGGTATTCGCAACAGCAAAAATTGGAATTCAATTCGGTTAAATGATCACCGACAAAAATGCATTGAAACATTATAAATTTACATTCAACAGTATTCTTTTTTTGCCAAATCCCAATGATGCACTAACTTGCCCAAGCCTGTAAAAATCCAAGTCTTGACTGATAAATCTATAGCTGTACTCCCCTTTGTCAACATGAGCTCTAATGTTGAAAATGAGTATTTCAGCGATGGAATAACAGAGGAGATTATTAATGCCCTGGCAAAAATCGATGATTTAAAAGTTACTTCCCGTACCTCTGCCTTCTATTTTAAGGGAAAGAATATTCCAATGACCGAGATTGGAAAGGAATTGGGGGTTTCCACCTTGCTTGAGGGAAGTGTTCGGCTATCTGGGAATTCTATGCGAATTACTGCCCAGTTGATCGATGCGGTAGAAGATTTTCATTTTTGGTCGGAAACTTGGGATCGGAAATTGGACAATATTTTTGAGGTTCAAGATGAAATTAGCCAATTGATTGCGGACCATTTACGCGAACATTTTGGCCATTTTGAAATACAGGAACCTAAAGTATATGATAAGGCAAAAAGCTTAGATGCCTATACATTATTCCTGAAAGGCCGATTTCATATGAATAAGTGGAATCCAGAAAGTGTAAATCTCTCTATAGAATTCTACCAAGAGGCCTTAAACTTAGATTCTCAGCATACAAAAGCCATGGTGGCTATGGCAGATGCCTACAGTTTTTTAGCCACTACAGGTGTAATACCTCTAGAGGAAGGTTGGGGAAAATGCGCCCAGCTTACCCACCAAGCACTGAGTATCGATAGTGAATTGCCAGGAGCTTATTATCAGTTGGCGAATATGGCTTTCTTCACCGAATGTGACTTTAGAAAGTCTTTCTCTTTGGCCAACAAAGCCATAAGCCTTAATCCCAGCCATGTAGAATCTCAGCAGTTTCTTTCTTTCCTTTATGTGCTCTGTGGAAAAAAGGAAAGCGCTAAAAAGCATTTAGAAATAGCCCTCGAAATCGATCCATTTTCTCAGGAAACAAAATTCTATAATGCCTATTTCGACTATATGTTTGAAGATTATAGCAATTCATTAAAACAACTCAATGAATGTTTGGAACTGAACCCTTTGAACATTCCTTGTCATTATGTGAAAACGTTGTGCTTATTGCAAATGAAAAGTTATGATGAGCTGATTAATTATTTTGAAACCATCCCTTCCCAGGTAATTGTCCCAGGGGAAATGATCGGTTCTCTTACACTCGCCTACACCCTAAAAGGAGATACTAAAAATGCTGCAAACTACAGTGAACAGTTGGTGGAATTAGCACAGCAAAAGGATGGTTTTACTGCAGACTCCTATTTATTTATGTTATTTGGGGCAAGCGGCCAGAACGACAAGCTTTTCGATTGGGTAGAAAAAGCTATTGAAAAAGCCTCTCCCCTTCTTTTACTTCGTTTTTCCGACCCTGTGGTAAACCCAGTTAAGTCTGACCCTAGATATAAACAGTATCACAAAAAATTATTTCCAGAAGATATATTCCAATCAAAAAGTAGGGAAAAGGCAAAAAAAGCCCTGCTGGATGAAGAATCTGCAAACCAGTATAAAAGCAAATTATTGGAGCTTATGGAAAATGAGCAGGTATATCTAAACCCTGACCTTAGCCTGCGTTCATTAGCTGACCTATTGGGAATTCATGCAAACCAACTTTCATGGTTGTTGAATGATGTTTTTCATAAGAATTTCAATGAATTTATTAATCATTACCGAATAGAAGCTTTTAAAATAATGGCCCTTGAACCTGCAAATGCCAAACTCACCATAATGGCCATGGCCTATGATTGTGGTTTCAATTCAAAAACTGTATTCAATACCTATTTCAAAAAGGAAACCCAAAAGACACCCAAGGAATTTTTAAAAGGAAAGGAATGATAGATTTTTTAAACCAAATTTATCCTGTAAATCCAGAAATTTTAGAAATCTATATCTCACATTGGAAGGAGAATTCAGTTCCTAAAAAGACAATAATGACGGCACCTGGAGAAACAGAGCGATATATGTATTTTGTGCTTGATGGAATCCAAAAATCTTATTATTTAAAGGAGGATAAGCAACATATAATTGCCTTTACCTACAAACCTTCCTTCTCCGGAATTCCAGATTCTTTTCTCACTCAAAGCCCTTCAAAGTATTTCCTTGAAACCCTTACGGATAGTAAGTTTCTTAGAATATCTTTTGATAAACATCAAGAGCTGATGAAAGAGCATAGAGAAATTGAGACCTTGTTTAGAAAAGCCACGGAATATTTTCTAATTGGAATGGTTCAGCGCCATTATGAGCTTATGGCTTTTACTATTGAGGAGCGTTTTAGAGCATTCGCCAAAAGAAGTCCGCATTTACTCAATATGGTTACTCAAAAAGATATCGCTTCTTATTTAAGAATAGACCAAACCAATTTGAGTAAACTCCTGAATAGTATAAAAATATAGAATCTTGGTTCATACCAATTTTTAGTATAACTGGCTGTGTGACCTTTGTTTCAAATTAAAAACAATGAAACGATTAATCACCCTTTTAAGCCTTGTTATGATGAGTACAAATACAAATGCCCAAGAATGGATTGATACTAGTCTTTATCCCTTTCAACACAAAATGATAGACCTCAAAGCCGGGAAAATGCATTATGTGGATGAAGGTGAAGGTGAAATCATCCTCTTCATTCACGGCACTCCTACATGGTCTTTTTTGTATAGAGACTTTGTAAAAGAACTCTCCAGCAATTATCGCTGTATTGCCATTGATCATTTAGGTTTTGGTTTATCAGAAAAGCCTAGCAATTTTCCAGGTAGTCCAGAAGATCATGCTAAAAACCTGAGTGAATTCATAAACCAATTAGACCTAAAAAACATCACCATGGTCGTGCATGATTTTGGTGGTCCGATAGGTCTAGCAGCCGGAATAATGAATTCTACTAGAATTGATAAAATTGTATTGTTCAACAGCTGGCTATGGTCTACAAAAGAGCGTGAAGACGCTAAAAAGATTGATAAAACCGTTAACAGTAGCCTGGGAAGCTTCTTGTATTTAAATCTGAATTTCTCTCCAAAATTCCTACTGAAAAAAGGATTTCACAACAAAAAAAATCTAAGTAAAAAGATCCATAATCACTATCTCCAACCTTTTCCAAATAAAAATTCTAGATATGGTTTATTAAATCTTGCCAAAGCATTAGTAGGAGCTTCAGATTGGTACCAAATACAATGGGAACAACTGGATTCATTAGCAAATAAAGAATGGTTAGTCATTTGGGGAACCGAAGATGAGTTTATCAAAAGGGAAGAACTCTTGAAATGGAAAAATCGCCTTCCTAATGCTTCTATTCAAGAATTAAAATGTGGACATTTTGTTCAGGAAGAAAAAACCCAAGAATCTATAGCCTATATACGCCAGTTTATGAAAAAATAAAGTTCGGATTTGTAATTCAGAACCACTAGTTGTGATTGCGAACCTCAGCAAATAGCGCAGTACTGACATTTGCCAAACAAAATTAAAACCACATTAATTATGAAAGCAATTATTACTACTGCTTATGGCAGTCCGGAGATTTTTAAAGTAGCTACAGTGGCAAAACCCATAGCTAAAGCAAATGAAATATTAATTCGTATTCATGCGGCTTCCGTTACCAAAGCAGATACCATGATGCGAACGGGCAAACCTTATATTGGTAGATTAATGCTTGGTCTTACTAAACCAAAACACTCAGTTTGGGGAACTGGTTTTGCAGGTGTTATAGAGTCCATAGGCAGCGATGTTAGTCGCTTTAAGCTTGGCGACAAAGTTTTCGGTGAAAACCTTACCAATATGGGAACTTATGCAGAATATGTGACGCTTGCTGAAGATGGAATCCTTGCTCCTATGCCGAAAAATCTCAGCTTTGAAGAAGCTGCAGGGATGTGCGATGGTGGAATTACCTCACTTAACTTTTTATGCAATCTTGGGAATATCCAAAAAGGTCAAAAAGTATTGATCAATGGAGCTTCCGGATCCTTAGGTACAGCAGCCGTTCAAATAGCAAAATATTATGGAGCAGAAGTAACCGGAGTATGCAGCACTAAAAATATGGAAATGGTAAAAGACCTTGGCGCGGAGCATGTGATTGATTACAAGCAATATGACTTTTGCAAAAACCAAAATTCCTATGATCTAATATATGATACAGTAGGTGTAAGATCCTTCGCAGAATGCAAAGATGCCTTAAAGGAAAATGGAATATACGCCTCTCCAGTTCTTGGAATGCCTCTTCTCAATGATATGATAATAAGCTCGCTCTTTGGTAAAAAGAAAGCGAAATTTTCAGCTACCGGAGCTTTACCAGAAAAGGAAACCAAGAGATTGCTGGCTATGCTAATTGAAATTGTTGAAGCGGATAAACTTAAAGGAGTAATTGATAGAAGCTATCCACTTGAAGAAGTGAAAAATGCTCATGAATATATCGAAACTGGTCATAAAAAAGGAAATGTTGTATTGTTACCTATTGCTTCTTAAGAATTAGGGATAAGCAAAAAATTAGAGAAATGAATAAACGATCATTTGCCCTTTTCACTGGTTGGTCCATTATAATAATGGCCCTTGTTGCAGGATTTGTATTTGGCTATGCCCTACCCGAATTTTCATCAGCTAAAGAAGGAATGAGCCTTCAAGAATTTATAGAAAGCAAACAAAGCCTCTATTTCGCCATGTTGGCAGGATTGATTTTTATCCAAGTTCTGGATCTGATTGTTTCCTATACTTTCTACAAATTTTTCCTTCAGCAGCATAGGAAAATGGCTGCTATCTCAGGTGGGCTGAGATTTCTTTATAGCCTCATTTTTATTTTTGCTAGCTTATTTCTATTCAAGAATTTAACAGACAATACCGTGTATGACGAATGGATTCTTTCCAATATCCAATTCTTTCATAATATTTGGACCTTTGGTTTGATCATTTTCGGAATTCACATTCTGTTGCTAGGTTACCTTATGAAACTCTATGGTGGTATTCACAAAATACTTTGGCTTTTAGCTCTGATTGCGGGAATTTCTTATAGCTTGGTTAGCACTTTGAAATTATTGGAATTCGAGCCAGAGTTTACAGAAAACTTAGAAATGATTTTAGCTTTACCCATGACGGTTGGAGAATTAGGACTTGCCATTTGGATGGTAGTGAAAGGTGGGAAAAATTAAAATAGCCCATCCTAAATAGAGGAAATTAAGAAGTATGATTTTTGTATAAATCAATTTGATTATTTATTTAAAAAGTTCATTTCAGCAAATTATGTCGAAAAAGAAAATCAGAATCCTATTATTACTAGGAACTCTAATATCCTTGTTTTTTGTCCCATGGATTTTGGTTAAGGCTTGGATACTACCACTTCCCAATACGGTACAGCAGCAGGTCAATGATGCTCTTGATTATGGATTTGAAGGATTGATAGTCCTTATAGATCAAAAAGGTCAATCTCCCCAATTTTACACATCGGGTTGGCATGATAGGGAATCAAAGATAGCTGCTAAGCCAGAGGCCTTATTTAAGATTGCCAGTATAGGTAAATTGTATAAAGCCGTGGCCATTACTAAGTTGGTGAAGGATGGAAGACTTTCCCTTGATAAAACTCTCCATGATTATTTACCACAGCTTTCCGATAAAATCCAATATTCAGATCAAATTAGCTTAAGGATGATGGTGCAACACCGGAGTGGAGTTCCCAATTATACAGATGCTCCAAATTTTTGGGCTGCACCCACTGAGACTTTTGAAGAAAGTTTGGCATTAATTCAAGGCAAAGCTGCCAACTTTAAACCTGGGGAGGACTATGAATATTGCAATACGAATTACCTTTTACTAAATAAGATAATGGATGAAATTTTGGGCTATGAAAATTTTAAATTCATTCAAGAGCAAATTTTGAAACCCCTAAAGCTCAACCAAACTTTTGCTTCCATAAATGAAGTGAATTTAGAGGATGTAATGAGTGGGTATCATATTGGCCATCCTTCGGATTTAAAAACTGATGATTTTGGGATGCTAGCAACGGCAAAAGACCTAGCCACCTTTATAAGAGCATTGAACGATGGTTCAATATTCGCCCCAGGAGAAAAGGAAATTTATACTTCTATTTATGAATATGAACATTCAGGTTGGGTTCCAGGCTATCAAAGTTTTGCAAAATACCATAAAGATATTGATGCGGTAATTATCGAATTCTATAACACTACAGATCCCAAACTATACAATTGGAACTTATCCGAAATAATTAATAAGAGAATTGTAAAAATCTTTAGGAAGAATGCCAGTCTAAATAATTGATTGGCAAATCAATTGCTTGACTTTAATATGATTTCATTAAACTAAGTCTTTTGCCTTCCATTCAAATCCCATTATAATTCATCAAACCATTTTATGAAAAGCGAGTATATATTATTCCAATCGGGTTTTGGATTATTTAAAAACCGGAAAAACAGCAATCAGCTTAAGTGGTAAAAAAAATTGGAAAAAACTTTAATTTATAAATTTGAAAAACTCCTATCTTAACAATCCTAAATTTGAAAATAACGATAAGATTTGTCTAACGGTTAAGCTAGCTTAATCCAAATTCAAAAGTGACAAAAGGAATAAATAAAAGTCTAAAGGTGAAACCAAATAATAAATCACTTGAGGCATAGAAAGAATGGGATAGGCTTGGAACAATTGACTAGTGGAAATAAGATCAATATAACAGTTTTAGGGTTTGGCTATGTTGGATCTTCACTTTCCCTTTTGCTACTAAATAACAAACATCCTATTCGTTTAAATGTGATGGAAACAAACCCCAAAAGTGTTGGGGCATTTCTGGATCTGGCCCATGGAATTTCGCTCTACGATAGGAAGGAACTACATGTAAATCAGGAAGAACTGTTTTTAAATGCCGACTTCATTTACTACGCAGCAGGAATTCCTAATATTCATGGATCTTCAAGATTATCCACTGCAAAACAAAATCTAGCCTTGTCTAAAGAGATATTTGAGCATCGGAATTTTGTAAAAAACCCCTATATCATTGCCATCACAAATCCTGTAGATATTGTTGCAAATGCTGTTCACAAAAATAGCGGACTACCTAGTGATCGGGTTTTTGGTACTGGCACCTTCCTAGATAGTGTTCGCTTGGCTTATAATTTATCAAGCCTAAGTGGTTACAATGCGTCAGATTTTGGGACTATGGTATTAGGGGAACATGGCAATTCTCAAGTGCCTATTTATTCCCAATCTACTTTTAAGGGAAAAGCGATTTTAAAGAATTCAAAATTCAGAAAACAGGATCTCGAAAAAGCTGCTGATCTCACCAAAAATGCTGCATTTCAGATCAGAGAGACCCAGGCCGCAACAAGCTATGGAGTTTCTAAATGTGCCGAAGTATTGTTGGACTACCTCCTAGGAGATGAAGAACATTTCATCACGCTTTCTATGCTCAGCAATGATTATTACCGAACCCTTCTTTCTTTAAACCGCAACATTTATCTCAGCATGCCAGTTAGGATTAAAAATGGGCAGATCAGCATTATTGATAGAAAAGATTTTTTAGAACAAGAAATAATGGCTTATCAAAAATCTGCTAGTATACTTGCAGAAATAATCGAATAAACTCTTTTCCATTGAAGAAAATTCAACTAATAAACGGTCTGACCAGATATTTCCAAAGCCCGAATTATAGACAGTTTTAGCCATTTGCCCGGTTCCATTATCGGTTTGGGCCTTATGGCAGTTCATGTATCTACAACAGGGTTTGAAGCATTAATTGGGCTTGGGTATTAGCTTAATATTGCATTTTTGACTTTTAAAGTTTTGATGTTCTTATTTCTAGTATGTCCGTTAAAAAAAGAGCCACAATTACAAATGGCACTTGAGGCAAAGAATGAAATATCTCAATTGCTTAAAAAGGCAAGGCCCCAGCAAAGTTGATTATGGAATCGCCCTTTATTCAAAACTGCCTTCCCAAGGCTTCATTCCTTGAATTTTATACTAGCCCTTGGTTTATCTCAAATTGCAAACAAATTCTTAAATGAATTGAAGATTCATCCAGCTTGAGAAGAAAAATTTCTTAAAAATTAACGAAATTCGCCCAGCCTTAATTCTTGGGTTACTATGAAGTATTCTAAGAAGCCCAAAATATATTTATAAGAGCAAGGCGATTTTTTTCCATTCTAAACTAATCCATCCCAAGTGGATGTTTCTTCCAGTATTGAAGATTATGAAAAACACTAATGTATTGCAATTCACCTCAGATCTCATTCAAAATATTCCTTCTGATTGGTTAAATCTCACTACTCACAGACTTGACATTTACAATGAAAGTTTGGCTAAAAGTGAGTTTTTGAGTCAGCTTGAAACTTTATTCCAAAAGAATAATACGGCTAGCATTGAATTGGAAAAATTACCAACAGCCTACGATTATATAAGACTAGGTCACCCGCTTTCTTCTGTCTTAGAATGGGCTCTGGCCAAACAAAATAATATTCCTAACGAAAATGTTATTTGCTTTTCATCACAAATAACTCCCATTTTAGCCGTTTTAAGGAAAAATCTTTTAGACTCTAAAAACACCCGTATTGTTTATAGCGGAGAATTGCCCAATGCTTTCCATGCGGATATTCTCAAAAGTATTTACGGCTACCATTTTGAGCTATTGAAAGTAAATGCCCCCGAAGATGCGAAGCCCTTTAATGGAAGTAGTATTTTAATAAGCTCTAAAAATGATATTGGCCATTTCCCAGAACTATCAAATTTTGATTTTCTACTAAATCTCCAGGAAGATTTAGGTAGCATAATATTGGTGAATCCCAATAAGGCAACAGAATATATTTCAGAAATTCAGCATGTTCGCAGGAGGGAAACTATTGCCATGACACCCGCTAATGCTCTAAAGGCTATTCAAAAATTAATTGGAATTCATATTAGTCCTAGTAGCAATGCCAGAGCTGAAAATAAAGCGGCCGTATTAAAATCCATAAATACCATTACCCAAACCTTCGCTAAACCAATAGTTGCCTCTAGTGGATTATCTATGCAATATGCCATAGTTATGGGATTGATTCACGATGCCATGGAAAAGCATCCTCAAAATGATATAAAAATATTGGTTCCCCCCAATTGTTATGGCGGTACAAATGATCAGGCTCGAAGGCTTGCTACTTGTTTGGAAAATGTGCAGGTCTTAGACTTACCTGTTGACGGAGATAATGATATGGTTTTGAGTATTGATAGAGTATTGGAAAAAGTAGCTTCACAAAATGCCATAGCATTTATCATTGCTGAAATTCCAACCAATCCCAGAGTTGAAGTTCCTGAATTACAAAAATTGCAGGAAGTTTTAACTAAAGTTCGAAAAACAGCAGAAAATAAGACCGCCATAAGCCCAGTTTTCATTTTAGACCAGACCTTCTGTCCAAATGTTAACTTTTTAGGTGAGGAGGAGATTCTTTCATCGGTGAAAACTATAGCCTATGTTAGCGGCTCTAAATTTCCAAGTGGAGGAAAATGTACGGCTGGATATTGTGTTGCAAATAATAGGGCTGCCGACTTATTGGAAAAAATTGAGCTTCATCTGAAAATTTGTGATAATGAAGCTACCCCTCTTCAATATGAAATATTGGCCAAGCAAATGCCCAGTATGATTCAGAGAATTAAAGATGCCTACCAGAATACTCGCGATTTCGTGAATTTTATTCAGAAGGAATTGCCAGCAGCAAAAATCAATTTCGTTTCAGAAGAATTAGCCAAGCAGGGTTTTACACCTTCTGTTTTTTCTCTTGATCTCCCAACCAAGGGAAATACAGATGAAGAAAGGGAAAATTACAAAAGAGCCCTGAATCTAAAGCTGATTAATATGATGATCACCCATATTCCGGAAGAAAGTAAATATTGTGTGAGCTATGGTCAATTGAAAGGTTGCTATTGGACTATCCCTGCCACCTCAACCCAAGGAACAACAAAAGAAGGCGATAAAGACTATATAGCCCGTGTTGCTCTTTCTCCAAATATGGACCTCGATCATCATAAAAAAATATTTAAGGAATTTGTTGAATCCCTTTAAGATGATTTCCTCCTACAATTTCCAAAATGGCATCATTTAAACAAGAATTAAACTCAATAATTCAAGCAGTATTGGCTATTAGCGATGCATCTGTTGCCGAAATTTCATGTCATTTGAAATTGGAAAACATTGCTAAATCTCAGGAATTTATTAAGCTGGGTAAAAGGGATAATAAGGAATACTTCCTTTTGGAGGGTATTTGCAAGAGCTATCTTTTGAATCCGGATGGGGAGGAAATTAGCCTTTCCTTTTTTACTTCAGGATCAATTATTTCTCCGCATCAAACTCGCAGTCATGAAAGAAAGTCTCTCCTAAACTTTAGGGCTCTTAGCCATTTGAGACTTGCCTCTATTGATGCTCAGACATTTGAAGATTTGATGGTTTCTAATTTGGAAATTCGCGAATTTGCAAATCGGGTTTTACAAATGGAATTACAGGCTAAGGTGGAAAAGGAAATAGGACTAGCTAGCCTCACCGCCAAAGAAAGGTTATTGATTTTTCGGGAAAAATTTAGGGCATTAGAAAATCACATTCCACATAGGGATATCGCTTCCTATTTGGGAATAACAAATATCTCTCTGAGCAGATTACGAAAAGAATTAAGCAGTTAAAGTGCTTTTTATCATTTGTTAATGGCAAGCTTAAAAAGCTCCAATACTTTTGCTGGCAGAAAGAAAAACTTTCTTCTCAAGTTAAAAACTATACGCCATGAAAATTCAAGGATTCCTAAGGGTAAATTTCCAAAGTAAATGTCCTAGCTCCTATTTTATTCTCTCACTTTTTATTCTCGCTTTTGGAGTATTGGGTTTAATGTTTGTCTTTAGCATAGGACCTTTAAATGAGAAAATTGGAAGTCCAATTTTTGATCTTAGACCCATGGGGTATAGCTATGAAGAGGCTCTTTACATATTATCTCAATTGGATGATGAATGGAGAAGTTTCTATCTGTTTCCTCAGCTCTTCCTTTTTGATATCCTTTATCCTTTTTTACTAGCAATTGCCATGTATTATTTTGGAAAACGATTATTGATCCTAAACAATCTTAAGTTTAGAGGCCCATATTTATTTTTAATCTCAATTCCTTTTTGGTCCATGATTTTCGATTATGCTGAAAATACATGCATCAGCCTTATGCTTCAAAATACAGGAAATCCAAGTTCCTTTCTGGTGAAAATTTCAAGTTCATTTAGCCTTCTTAAAAGCAGTACCAGTACAGCTGCCTGGATTATTCTACTTGGGCTTTCAATTCGGTATATGATTGTAAAGCTTAGAAAAGCTAAGCTTTGATTATTCCCTTATATTGTGAACATAAGTTAAAAATTTATTCTCGAGGCTTTACCATTAATTTTCGAATTCTTGGAAGCAGATTTTTGGGAGCCAGCTTTATTTCATCCTTTCTCAGCGAATAATAATACCACTGTTCAGCCTTTTTTAAAGCCATCCCCTGATTAGAATTATAGGAATATTTCATCTCCAAAAAATAATCATATTCTGGTGGAATAATTATTTCTCCTTTTTGATCAATAATGCCATATTTCCCATTGTGCTGTATCAAGAAACGCTGGTAGTTGTCAAATTTTATATCTAAAATCTCATCGTATTTAGCTTCAAAAAGTTTTCCCTTTCCTTCAATTAAGAATTGCGTTTCCCAAAGTCCATATTTTCCATTTTGCTGGTAGGCATAGTAGCCTGGACTTACCCATTTAAAATCTTCAACAGCCAAGTCTTTTAGAAAAACTAAGGCAGCATTGCTGTATTTTCCAAAGTACCAAAGCCCAGCCATTTTTACCCTAAAACTATTTCTTCCCACATGTAAAACTGAATCAAATATCTGATTGCCTATTTGCTGGCCGGTATGGCTAATAATTCGATATTGTCCCCACTCCTCTGCCGCATAATAGCAGTAATTATCTACCATTATTTCATCGTGGTAGAGCTTGGTTAGGTTTTTATACTTCACAGGAATGAGCACCTTTCCTTTTGCATCTAATTTACCTTTTAGATTGTTTTTAGAAACGAAAAATGAAGCGTCGGACCTCCTATGTATATAATCATATTCTCGATCTAAAAATATGGATCCATCTGGATTTAAATAGCCCGCTAGTCCATCTTTTCTAAATTCAATAAAAGTATAACTGGCTTCAATATAATCGTATTCTGGTGGAAGTACCCATTCCAAATCTGCATTCAACAATCCAAATTTAGAATTGCTTTTCACTCTTAAATTTTGCTGACTACAATCTCCAATAGATTTCAGCTCTTGAACAGGGGCATCCCCTATTTTTCTTCCATCGAGGCTGTACAAATACTTTTTATTTTCAGTTTCAAGCTGCCAAAGTTGAGAAGCTAGGTGACGAATACTTTGATATTTTAAAGGGAAAACCACTTTCATTTCTGCATTTAAAAGGGAATACAATCCTCTCTTTTTTATCCGTATTGCAATAATGGGCTCCTTTTTACCTCTCTCACCTATTCTTCCAATTAGGCAGGGTAAAAGGGATTTTTGATAAACTTTTATTTCATCATATTCTACAAGCAGAATCGCTTTTCCACTTTGATCGAACAAACCATAAAGTCCATTTTGTTTAATCTCAAATACATTTGCATAATAATTAGTGATTTCACTATTTGAAAGTTGAAAAAGAAAGTTTCCTCTTCCATCATAAACGCTTAGATCTTTAGCCTGATAGGCAAACAAATACTCATTACTAGGATCGGATTCGTAATTAACTCCAATATTTTCAGGTTTAACTAAGGAGTTTGATCCTACAATTTTATCAAATTTAAACTCTGTTAATTTTTTGCCTTCCGAATTTAATATGGCCCACTTGTCTTTTAATTTCACGATTTCTGTACCCAAACCACCTTGAACAAGGTTTTGGGAATAGGAGCCTAATTCTATTGCATCATATTTGGCTTTTATTAAAACCTTTCCAGAAACATCTCTCGTTCCATATTTCTTCTTTTTCTCATCATAAAAAATACTGCGCCTTGGAGGAGCTATTCGATAAGTAGGCTGAATCATTGCCAATTCACTCAAACTTAAACCAGATTGTTTTTGCCATTTTAGAAGGGCAGTATCTTTCATTTCCAAAAGATATTCGTACTGATAAATTGTATTTATTCTTTCCGCCTCCTCTCTACTTTTTGTTTTTTCTAATAAATAGCCCACAGCGCAAATATTTCCCGAATGATCTATAAAACAGGGTCTTCGCTTAGGGTGATAATCCACATCACTAGGAAATTCTGCGAGCTTGATATAGTTAGCCAGTAGATCAATATTTAAATTTCTTTGATTTTGAAGACTGGGCTTTGTAGCCGGACTATTCTTTAAAATTTGAAGGACATAATTCAAATGGCTACTAATTCTTTCCCTTTCGGTAGCTATTAAGATTTCCTTTTTTGGATGGAGATCTTGCCAACTGGTATTTCCTACAATAGGGTTTATTTCTTGAATTTGGGCCTGTGCAGTAAAGGTGAACAGTGATATTAGGAATAGCATTTTTTTCATGTCCACACAAGTTCAATTTTCGTTCCAATATTGAGAAGATAAATAATCCTCAAAAATCTCTCTTCAACTTTTCTTTCCCACATGTGTCCTAAATAAAAATTATCGCTAATAAGAAACAATTTAATTCTGTTCATTTTTGGCTTGACCCAAAAACGAACCAAAAAGGTCAATGCTCACAATAAAATGGCAATCTGCTTTTCATAGAACCTAAGTTCGGTTGGGTGATCTCTTCATCCTTCAGAGCTACCCAATCTCCCTAAGGCTCCATTTCAATCAAATCACCTTTTTCTTGAAGGCCAAAATAAACTTCAAACAAAATTCCTATATTTGATTTGACCAAAAAACTTGAACAACCTTTCTGGAAATTTTGGTACAAAGAATATCTCAATTACTATGGCTTAGTTATGTTAATCGCAAATTTATTCGGTTAAAAGACTGAATATCAAATTTGAATTTCTGTGACTGAAATTATTTAGGACGGATGTGTTTCTTTCCAAAGGATTTAACTATCCTTATAAAGGCAAAAATCATAAAATGAAGCATGGGGAATACAAAGCCGTAAAACAAAACCAATAAGGAATTCCCATTCTGAAAGCTTTTTTCATCCCAAAAGATGCTAATCATCAATCCAGTATATACAGCGTAAAAAAAAAGATGCCAATAAGCTTGTCTATTATATTTCGCAGAACGAAATGCGAATATGAGCACTGTTAATATACTCAAGTACAATGCATAAAGCATTAAAAACTCATTATCTATCGGCATCATATTTCAAGGTTTTTAAAAATTGCTTCATTTGCTCTATTCCCTATGATCATTCCTAAACCTCTCCAATAATTTTTCATGGATCTAAAGCGAGTTTTTTGCAAATGCCAATCTAAACTCCCAAGAAATCAACAATACTAGAACAAGCAGTTCTATTTTAAAATATAGAAGACCAAAAAATAGAATTTGTTTAAAATAATAAAGCACAACAGCGAGACTCAGAAGGCTGTAAAAGGAATTCATTCCCGCTACAATTTTCAAATAAATCTCTGGTTTTTTGGGTTTGATAAAAATTCCACTTCCGGAGAAAAGAACAAATAAAATTGCCCATACTCCTAAAAAATATAGGCTTGAAATCGGAAGTCCTATTAAGTTTTGGAAATTAGGTAAAACCCAAATCAACATGATGCTGGAAATCATAGCTCCAAAAGCATCTATTATAAAGGCTTTTTGGAATTTGAGTTGTATTTCGATTTTGGTCGACATCAAAAACTTACTTCCCTTTTTTTACGGCATTTTCTACTTGATCTAACAAATCATCAGGTTCAAAGGGTTTAAAGATAAAGCCGTTCATTCCGCTTCTGTGAATTTTGTCTTTCACTTCCATAAACACGCTGGCAGAAAGTGCTAAAATGGGAAGTTCTGGATTGAATTTTCGTATTTCCCTTGCCGCTGTAAATCCATCCATAATTGGCATTTGAATATCCATTAACACAACATCATAGGAATTTTCCCTAACCTTATCCACTGCCTCTTGCCCATCATGTGCGACATCTACAATTAGTTTTGTTTTCTCCAATAATTGCTTCCCCACCATTACATTGATTTCATTGTCTTCAACCAATAAAACCCTAAAGCCATTTAAATCTCTATTTGTCTTTTTATTATTTTTTTGGAGTTCCTTCTCTGAAGCTAATTTCACATCAATTTCAAAATAAAATTTGGAGCCCTTTTCCATTTCACTCTGAATTTTCACCTCACCACCCATGGCTTCAACAATACTTTTTACAATTGGCAATCCTAGTCCTGTTCCACCATAAAGACGATTGGTGCTCACGGAAGCCTGAGTAAAAGCCTCCCAAATTTTGCTTTGTTGTTCTTTTGGTATTCCTATTCCCGTATCAATAATTTCGGTTCTTAGTCTTACCGAATTTTCATCCATTCTTTCCTTATGAATTTTTAAGGTAACCGAACCATGGTCTGTGAATTTAATAGCATTGGAAACCAGGTTATTAATCACTTGATTAAATCGAACAATATCCAGCCAAATTACTGGTAAATCAGAATCGATTTCCACCTTCATGCTAATTCCTTTTCTCAAACAGCTTCCTTCGTGAATTTTCTTTATTTGCTTTACCGCTGCAGAAATATCCGTTGGTATAGGATCCAGTTCAATAACTTTAGATTCCATCTTACTGAAATCCAAAACATTGTTGAGAAGGTTTAATAATATTTTTCCAGAATAATTTAAAGCTTCAATATTTTGCTCCTGATCAGGTCTAGGCTCATTATCACCAAGAATATGAGATAATCCAATAATAGCATTTAAAGGCGTTCGTATTTCATGACTCATAGTACTCAGAAAAACGGATTTTGCTCTTGATGCTTCTAAAGCTTCATCTTTTTTATTATGGATTTCAGAATAGTATCTGGCATTTAGAAAGGAAAAATAAATAAGCTGATAGGTAACTAATACAATGGTACTTACAATGGAAAATGGATAGATTACCCTTCCAGCTAATTCTTGATCCATTTGAACATCGCTAAAAAGAGTAAAATCAGTCAAATAAAGCAGAAGCCATAAAACTCCAGATACAGCCCCAAAAATCACCACCATATGTCTCTCCCTTCTAAAGGAAAACATAATAAATGGAAGAGCCAGGGCAAACATGAGTACAAATTCCACACTCCCTGCCCTACCTACAAAAGATGCGGTAATAGCTACACTCAAATTTAGAGTGAACATATAAATTAAACGGGCTAGGGTAAGACTGCCTTTTTTTGAAATTATAGCGGCGATAATAAATAGAATTACAGCTGAACCAATATAATTTCCTAGCCCCACCATATCTAAACTGCGGGCAATCCAAAACCAACAAAAGGCCAAAGCTGCAGTTATAAGAGAAAGGGTGAAAGCGAGTTTTACACGTCTTTGAGAAAATTCAGACATCTTGGATATTTGGTTGAAAAGGTAAAGATAGTGGAATTAGAAGCAATCTTAAACTTAGGCTTAAACACCGATTTATATTTTAATATTCAAGTACAATTGAAAACAATAAGCAATGCTCAAAAATCTGTATTTCAATAAATTAAAGACAAACTAATTAGGGGAAAAAAAATTAACTCCCACCTTAAAATTCCGAAATTCATTTACCAGACTATCTCAAAATTTCCAAAAAAACGAATTATCAAAATTAAAAGAATCAAAGGCAAATTTCTTGAATGAAAGGCAATTTCCTCGGTCCTAAGTATTGAGAAAAATATTTAAGCTCTTAGTGAATTTATTCCTTCTAGGCCCAGTCTATCATGAAAAAAAGACTGTTTTCACACTCGACTTATCATCAAAAATTTATTCAAAACCTTGATTCTTAAAGAGTTTTCCGCTACGAATATATTTTCTATCTTTGACGAATGGAAGAAGTTTTTAAAATACTGAGATTCAAATTGTTAAGCAAACATGTTTTTCTTGAGTAAAATTGAAGATCAAAGGCCTATTACTTTTTAAGTTTTTACAAGCCTTCCTTACTTTATTCCGACAAATATAGAAGTTAAAATCCCCCACTCATTCAATTCAAATTCCATCAATAATATTTAGAAAGTCGATTTTGTGCGATGTGAGGAAATTAAAAATAGATTCCAATAATAAATTAGATAGCGATTCATGATTCCCAAAGAAAAGAAAGAAAATCAAGCTTATATTGAAAAGACAATTGAGCATATTAAAAAATTAGGATACACCAATATCCAAGCCGATATAGAAGGCTATGACAGTCCTACTTCTTTTGAAATGAAAAGTCAAAATCTAAGCATTACTCCCGATATTGTTTCTACCACCCCTAGTGGTCAGATTCACTATATTGAGGTGGGTTTGAAAACTGACAATCCTAGCTTGCTGAAATCCAAATGGAAATTCTTAAATACTCTTGCTGAAATGAAAAAAGGTAGCTTTAGAGTAGTAAGTCATAGAGGACATTATAGATTTACAGATAATATGATGAGTGAATTGAATTTGAGCTCCCCAGTTATTCGTCTTTAAATCATTTTTTTAAATATTTGAAAGCCTCGATTTTATCGGGGCTTTTTTTATGATTAATAAATGGCTTGGAAGGTAAATAGGTAAATGCTCTTCAATAAACCGCCGTTTTAAAAAATACTAGGAGCTCTAAACACTCAATTTCTATAATGCTATTTTAATCTGCTTGAATCTACGATAATGTGCTGGACAAATAATTTCTGATGGGAATCTCAACCAAATTTCCATTCATATTTAAAATGTCTATAAACTTTTTTCGAATTAATTTTTCGGTGCTTAGCTTTTTCTCTCATTGGGCTGCTTTATAAATGGTGATTTGAAAACTAAAATTGACCAGCTCCTACTTAATTTCTAGCTTCAAAGCAAAAAGAAATAATTTACATATGAAACCAAATAGTTTTATATATTTGCGAAACCATTTAGTTTTATATATGAAAAACAAAATCACTCTAACTGTTGAATATGACTTTCCCATTTCCACGGTTTGGAATGCCCTAACGAATAAGGATTCGATTAGTCAGTGGCTCATGCCCTGCGATATTGAGCCAGTAATTGGACATAAGTTTCAGTTTAAAACCAAGTCAAATTTTCTTTTTGATGGAATCATCAATTGTGAGGTGATAGAGCTTGTGGAAAATAAAATTCTATCATTTAGCTGGAATGGTGGTTCTTTAAAAAACACCATAGTAGTTTTTAGGCTTGAGGAGGCTGGAAATAAAACCATTCTACATTTCGAACATAAAGGATTTGAAGGTTTGTTCAATAAAATTATGGTCCAAAAAATTCTATCCAATGGATGGAAATCCAAAATTCTTACACAATACTTACCTAATTATTTAGAAAAAAATGGCTGATGTATTTAAGGCTATCGCCGACCAAACTAGGAGGGAGATTTTATTGATGCTGATTAAAGATTCCAGCAATATTGGAGATATAGCCGAAAATTTCAAAATGACCCGGCCAGCGGTTGCAAAGCATATAAAAATTCTACAGAAGGCTAATCTTGTTCGTGTTATTCCAGATACGCTTGATAGTAGACAGAGAAATTGCTATGCTCAATTAGAAGCGCTAAAAGAGGTGGAAGAATATCTCACCAAGCTTGAAATGTATTGGAAAACGAAATTAAATGGCCTAGGCGAATTTTTAAAACAAAAACATTCAAAATGAAAAAATTCATTTTCGCAATACTCACCTTTACCCTACTATTATTTCTATGGAATGGTCTCAGCCAACTACTACCCTGGGGAATTCCCACCGCCCAAAAGATTACGGTACAGTCTGAAGCAAACATAAGAGAAGTGCCCAAGCTGCTTAAATTAAAACCAAACACCTTAACCAGCCCTGAATTCGATACGACCTTTAACCATAAGATTTCCACCTATTCTACGGATGCTACGTTTTCGTGGATAATAACTCAACCCTTGCAGCCTGATTATAGTGGCTATTTTATTAGAGAAGGATTTACTCAATTAATTGTTGGAATCCTCTTAAGTCTCATTCTTCTTTTGACCCAAAAACTCAAATTAATGCTGAGCTTAGCCCTTATTGGTATTATCGGAAGCCTCGCTTTTGTTTCCACTTATGGTCAACTGATGAATTGGTGGGGACTTCCAGCCAGCTATGCATTAGGACTTGGAATAAACCTCATATTAGGATGGCTTCTTAGCAGTTTTATAGTTTCCAAATACATTTTAAAAATAAAAGCTTAGACAATGAATTATAATCCCAAAGTCACTAAATATATTAATAGCGCCACATCAGAGCAAATCGCAATTCTTGAACAATTAAGGGAATTGATCCATAAAAGTGTGGAGGGACTTAGTGAAGAAATAAAATGGGGAATTCCGGTTTTTATAAAGACTAAAATTTTTAGCTATTTAAGAGTCAGCAAAAACCATATTGCACTTGGCTTTTACAATATCGACAGGATAAAGGATTCTGAAGGTATTTTAGAAGGTAGCGGTAAAACCATGCGTCATTTAAAAATTAAAAACAAAGAAGAAATTAAGGAAGAATTAATTGAGGATTGGTTAAAGATCACTGCCGATTAAATGTTCTTAATCACATCCGTCCTAAACAATTTTAGTCACGGAATTTTAGATTTGATATTCAGTCTTTTAACCAAATAAAATTGCGTTTGACAAAAAAAGCCATTTTGGTCGAGATTTTCCTTATTACATAAATTTCAAAAAGGCTGTTCAAGTTTTTTTGGTCAAAACCAATAAGGGAATTTT
>TARA_R110002096_G_scaffold288852_2_pt1 | contig 69415 bp, 43 predicted proteins | sample TARA_R110002096 | Tara Oceans TARA_R110002096 (sample SAMEA4397295) | marine metagenome | biome: Polar Biome; feature: [DCM] deep chlorophyll maximum layer (ENVO:01000326); material: water (ENVO:00002006), including particulate matter (ENVO:01000060) such as... | depth 35 m
CGTTGCAGCAACGTACTGCCATCCAGCGCAGCGCGTTCGAGGTCGAGTCGACCTTCTTCGGGACGGCTCGCCAGCTCGAGTTGCGCGTACAGGCGCACGTCCTTGTGCGGGTGAGCGAGCAGGTCGCCCAACTCGGACGCGCCGCGACCACGAAAGCCCTCGGCCAGGATCGTCTGCGCGTTCTTGGCCGCGTCGGTGTTCACCGCATCCTCGTGGAACATCCGGTAGATGCGTCCACGACCGGTCTTCTGCCAGCCGCCGACCCAATCGCAGAACCAGTACGCGCCGTCGGGACCGAAGTCGCCGTCGACGGGCAGACAGTTCCAGACGAAGGGCTCGACCTCACCGAGCTCGAACCCGGCGCCCTTGCGCTTCACGTCGAACGCGTGCACGCCGCTGTACGAACGCCCGCCGCGGAAATCGACCAGGAAGAAGTGGTTGGCGAGCTCGGGGGGCAGGCCGACGCCGGGATCGTAGGCGAGTCCGGACGGACCGGAAGCCAGCCACGCGATGGGCGGCGTGAGGTAGCCGGCTTGACCCTCGAAGTGGGGGAACCAGAGCTTCTCCTCGTTCCACGAACCGCGCTGGCCTCGGCCGTTGCCGCCGTTCATCCACTGGAACGAATAGCGCCAGCCGTTCTCGCCGCCCGGGTGGATCTGGACCCAGCGCGCGCGATCGATCGAGTCGGAGTTGTTGTCGCCGGTGAACAGGTCGCCCCATTGATCGAACACGAGTTCCTGCGGGTTGCGCAGTCCGCTGTGCACGATCTCGAGGTTCGAGCCGTCGAGCTCGCATCGCAGAACCGAGCCCGACTTCGTGTTGCGCACGACGCCATCGGGTGTTTGGATGTGAAATCCGCGGTCGCCGGACGAGAAGTACAAACGTCCATCGGGACCGATGCGCAGTCCATGCAGGTCGTGACCCAACAACGCGACGTGGACGCCGAAGCCGGTGTGCAACGCTTCGCGTTCGTCGGTCACGCCGTCGCCGTCCGTGTCCTTCAGGCGCCAGAGTTCAGGGATGCAGGTCCAGTAGACGTCGCCTTCATGCTCCAGGAGGCCCGCGCCGATACCAGCGGCGGGTCCATCGAACTTGGCGCCGAAGACGATGGCCTCGTCGGCCTTGCCGTCGTGGTCGGTGTCACGGATCAGGCGAATCTGGTCGTGCTCCCGGCTCCATTTCTCGAACTGTTCGTCGCCGGCAAGCTTCATCATCTCGACGCGGTCCTCGACCGTCGTCGCACCGATGTCGATCTCGAGCCAGTAGCGCAACTCGCGCATGTCGAGCACGCCGTGCGTGTGCCGGAACGTCTCGCCGACGTAGCAATCGCCCTTGCGCGAGACGTAGAGGCAGACCGGATTCGCGAGCATCGGCTCCTCGGCCCACAGCTCCACGGTGAATCCGTCGGGCACCTGCATCGCTTGGATGTGGGCCTCGCCCTCACCGGTCGAAGCGTGGATCTCGGGCTTGTAGTCGTCGTCCTGCGGCGCGAGCGCGGCGAGGAGCAGCAGAGCGATGCGCATCAGACGTACTGGGGACGGAGGGTCTCGCGGACGCGTTCGAGCAGGCGCTGCGTGAGGCGAATGCCCTCGACCTCATCCGCCCCGCCCTCGAACTCGATGCCGACGTGACCGCGGTAGCCTGCGTCGAGAACGATCTTGAGCATGCGTTCGTAGTCGGTGTGCGTCTCGTTGCCGGCGTCGTCGAAGTCGTGACTCTTGGCGCTGACGGCGCGCGCGAACGGCATCAGTTCGGTGACGCCTTGGTAGCGATCGTAGTCCTCGCCACCCGCGATCCGGAAATTGCCGAAGTCCGGCAGCGTGCCGACGCGAGGGTGATCGGCAGCGACCATGACCTCGGCCAGCCACTTGCCGTTCGAGGACAGCCCCCCGTGATTCTCGACGATGACGTCGATGCCGAACTCGTCGCCGACGCGTCCCAGGCGATGCAGCGAGTCCGCGGCCAGGTCGCGTCGCGCCTCCCAGGGCGCATCCCCGTGCGCGTTCACGCGAATGGCGTGGCACCCCAGGAACTTCGCGGCGCTGATCCACTTGAAGTGTCGCTCGACGGCGATCGCGCGTTGGGTGTCGTCCGAATCGGCGAGCGAGCCTTCGGCATCGATCATGATCAACAAACTGCGCACGCCAGCGTCGTCGGCGTTCTGCTTCAGCCTCGCGAGCGCCTCGAAGTTCGTGGCTTGCCCCGGATAGAACGTCGAGACGTACTCGACGGCCTCGATGCCGAACGTGTCCTTCGCGTACTTGGGGAACACGAACGGGTCTAACTGCTTGCCGCGCACTGCGCGGTTCAACGACCACTGCGCGAGCGAGATGTCGAACAGATCGTCGCGAACCGATGCGTGGGACGCGGCGTCCGCGTTGGCGCAGACGGCAAGGCCGAGCCCGCTGGCCAACCCAGCTTTCAATCCGGAGGACAGGAATCGGCGACGTGTGGAGGAGGTCGGTTGCAGCGACATGCGGTCCGGAATCAGGTTGCGATGGTGGGGGGGCGAAGGGCCCCGCGAAGTTCGGGAACGAATGGTACTTGGACCGTCCTGTTACGGCATCCCCGGGACATGTTCCCGGTCGCCAGGACTCGGATGCTGTCACCCTGTCCGGAACTTCCGTTCCTCCCACGGCAGGCACCCTCGTGAGATTCGGCCGGCCCTGCTAGGTTGAGTCGGTTCGCACGCGCAGCGCCGAACCGGCGCGGCCCAACCTAGAAGGACTCCCATGCAACCGTCGCTTCGAACCAGCATCGTTCTCCTCGCGTGTTCACCTGTCGCCTTCGGACAGTCCGACGATTGCGGGATCCCCGACGCGATCTCCGGCGAGGGCGAGTTCGCGTACAGCTATGCGACGGCCACGACGGACATCGTGATCGGGGAGACCGAGCCGTTGTGCAGCGCGTTCATCGCGAACGACGTGTTCTGGACGTGGACCGCGACGGCGGACGGGGACTACCTCTTCCAGCTCGATCCCGAGTCGGTACTGGGGTATCGCTTTCACCTGTACGACGGGTCGAACTGCTTGGCGACCTGCATCGGTACCGGGTCCCCGGCTCCGCTCGATCCGATGCGCGTCAACGGTCTGCTGGCCGGCGACGACATCCTGATCCGGATCGGCGCGCAGTCGGTGAACTTCGGGATCGGGCAGCTCTCGATCCTGGCCGTCCCGCCGGTTCCGCTCGAGGACTCGTGCGCGACGCCCGCCGCGATCGCAGGCTTCGGAGCCTTCGACTTCGAGGCGACCCGCGCGACGGACTCCAACTTCAACGGCGGATCGGTCGCCTGCCAGCCGTTGCCGGGCGCGCAGCGGATGCACCACGACGTGTTCCTCGCCTGGACCGCCACCGCCAGCGGGGACGTGGCCTTCGACATCTGCAACGCGGTCACGGACGTGACCTTGGCTGTTCACCTGGGCAGCGATTGCTCGGCGACGTGCCTCACCGGCGACAACCGTGAGGAGTGCATCGGCGAGCAATCGAGCGCGCGCATCTACGGCGTCAGTGCTGGTCAGTCCTATCTGCTGCAGATCGGCACGGCTACGGATCCCCATGCGAACAGCATCGTGCACGGAACCGTCGACGTGTCGGTCGCTCCGCCGGAGGTGCCGGGCAACACGTGCTCCAATCCCGTTGCGATCAGCGGCTTGGGGTCCTTCGGGTGGAACGCAGACGACTCGACCGACAGCGGGTTCGCGGGCGCGTTCGGAGATTGCGTCGAACCGATCGAGGGCATGCTCGCCCAAGACACGTTCTTCCGCTGGACCGCGACCGGGTCCGGTGCGCGACGCTTCGAGTCGAACGGTTTGCTGACGAGCGAGGTCCTGCGCGTGTACGAAGGCGACGACTGCAGCGCCACTTGCATCGACGTCAACTTCGCGGACGCGTACGGTGTGACGGTGGCGGGCGTGGCCCCCGGCGATGAGTACCTGATCCAGATCAGCGCGTGGCGCCGCATCTCGTACGGGGCCTCCGGCCAGCTGGACGTCTCGATCCCCGTCGTCGAGACCGCCGGGGACACGTGCGCGGCGCCGATCGTGATCCCGTTCGCCGCAGCGTCCTTGGGCGCCGAGATCTACTGGGACAATTCGCTCGCGACGACCTCCGGTTTCGATGGTGGGAGCCCGGCGAACTGCATGAGCCCTTCGAATTCCGACGGGTCCCCGCTGGGCCAGATCCACCGCGATCGGTTCTTCCTGTTCGACGGCTTCGCGCTGGCCGGCTACACGGTGTCGACCGACGGCAGTCCTTCGATCGCCGACACGCGCATCAGCGTGCACGCGGGCAACGACTGCAACGCGGTCTGCATCGGTTCCAACGACGACATCGCGCCGGGAGGAGGCAACTCGGCTTCGTCGTTCACCTTCTTCACGGGCTTGCCGCAGTGCCAGGGCACCGAGTTCCTGATCCAGGTCGGAGGTGGTGGAGCCTTCGATTCCGGCATCGGCGTCCTGAAGGTCGTGCCGGGTCCGATCGCGCTCTCGATCTTCAACTTCCTGTGCCACCCGGCCAGTCCGCACCACGATGGGGAATCCGTCTCCCTGTGCGATTCGACCTACGGAGCCGCAACACCCAGCGGACTGCACCTGGAAGCCAGCCAAGGTCCGGCCGGCGAGTTCGGTTTCTTCCTCGTGTCGGGCGGTGCCAACAGCAACCTTCCGATCTTCAACGGCGTGCTCTGCTTGGATCTGCCGCTTGGTCGTTTCAATCCGCAGATCGCGACGAACCAGGGCTTGCCGGTGCTGAACTCCGTCGGCCAGTTCGACGCGTCGGGGCGACTTCAGAACTTGTCGGGGACCGCGCCCTCGTCCGGTGGCAGTGGGTTCGACGTTCCCCTGCAGTTGCCGTTCTCGCCTCCCGGTCAGACCATCACGCCGGGGTCCACCTGGTACTTCCAGCTCTGGTATCGCGACCAGGTGTTGACACCGGGCGACTCGGCGAACTTCTCGCACGTGCTCGGACTCTCGTTCTAGGGGAAGGCTCGGCCGCCCGTGCCCAGCCGTTCCTCACGGCTGGCGGCGTGGCGAGGTGCTGTCCTGCGTCGCACGGCAATCACCATTCATGCAACACTTGCGTGTCCAGGGCGGACAGCGACGGGGATCCCGCTTGGGTCTGAATCCCTGGGGCGCGACCGTGTAGAGTGACCCGCGCACGGTGCTCCACCCCGGCGCTCCTCGATCCTCCCCAACGCGGGCCCGCAGTTCGACATGCAGATGTTCCGTACCGTTTGCGTTCTGGTTCTGGCCGGAATGTCCTTCGCCGCCGTTTCCAGCAACCCGTCCGTCCAGGACGAGGTCGTGGCGGACGAGATCACACCCAAGTTGATCCCGCAGCCCCGGAAGGTGGAGCTGCAAACGGGCAAGCACCGGCTCACGCCGGAGTTCCGGATCGGGGTCGAGAGCCGCCAGTTCGCTCAGCTCGGCAAGTACTTGCGCAGTCGGTTGATCCTGGCCACGAACTACGACTTCGACGTCGTCGTCGGCGAGGGCTGGAGCAAGGTCAGCGGCTTGCGCTTGCACATCGACGAGCGACTGCTCGATACGCTCGGTGAAGAGGGCTACCGCTTGACGGTTTCGAAGCGCAACGCGGAGTTCCTGGCTGCGACGCCGACCGGCCTCTTCTACGCGATTCAGACGTATTGCCAGTTGCTCCCTCCCGAGATCGGCGCCAAGAGCGTCCAGCGCGGCATCGATTGGGTCGCGCCTTGCATCAAGATCGAAGACGTGCCGCGCTTCGGTTGGCGTGGGATGATGCTCGACTCCGGACGACACTTCTTCTCGGTGGACGCGATCAAGGCATTCCTCGACCAGATGGCGCGTCACAAGATGAATCGCTTTCACTGGCACCTGACCGAGGATCAGGGCTGGCGACTGGCGATTCGCGCCGAGCCCAAGTTGACCGAGGTCGGCGCACGACGCAGCGAGACGCCGATCCTGAGCGACCGCAACAACGGAGACGGCCAGCCCTACGGCGGCTTCTATTCCCAGGAAGACGTGCGCGAGATCGTGGCCTACGCCGCGGAGCGCCACATCATGGTGATTCCCGAGATCGAGATGCCCGGGCATTGCCAAGCGGCGCTCGCCGTACATCCTGAACTGTCGTGCACCGGCGGTCCGTTCGAGGTCGCGACCCGTTGGGGCGTGCACCGTGATGTGTACTGCGCCGGCACGGACGAGACCTTCCATTTCCTGGCGCGCGTGTTGACCGAGGTCTGCGACCTCTTCCCTGCGCCCTACGTTCACATCGGCGGCGACGAGTGCCCCAAGGATCGCTGGAAAGACTGCGAGCGTTGTCAGAAACGCATCGCGGACGAGGGGCTCGAGGACGAGCAGGAACTCCAGGCGTGGTTCATCCAACGCATGGAGGCCTGGTTGAATGCCCGTGATCGGCAGATCATCGGTTGGGACGAGATCCTCGAGGGTGAGCTCGCCCCGAACGCGACCGTGATGAGTTGGCGCGGCGTACAAGGGGGCATCGCGGCGGCGAAGCAAGGTCACGACGTGATCATGAGTCCGACCTCGCACTGCTACCTGGACTACTTCCAGTCCAAGAACACCGAGGGCGAGCCGCCGGCGATCGGCGGCTATCTGCCGTTGAAGACCGTCTATGCGTTCGAACCGATCCCCGCGGAGCTCACCGAGGACGAAGGCAAGCACATCCTCGGTGCCCAGGGCAACGTCTGGACCGAGTACATCGCGACGCCCGAGCACATGGAATACATGACCTGGCCGCGGGGTTGCGCGATCGCCGAGCGCGTGTGGTCAGCCAAGGACGTACGCGACTTCGACGAGTTCTCGGTGCGACTCGAGGCGCATCTCGCGCGCATGAAGGTGCTCGGCGTGAACTTCCGCGCGCCCAAGGCCACGGACTAGGCTCCTGTACGTCGGACGGTGGAGGGCATGGGGGATGGACGCGGTGGTCAGCTGAACGCCCCACCGAGAGCCTCGCCCTTGCTGCGGGCTCGTGCGCCAGGCGGACGTAGGGCATCCAACTGCCGCGCCGCGTCATGGGGACCACTCCTGTGCTGGGTCCTGAGGGCTTGGAGGTGATCGGTAGCGCCATCGTCGATGCGATCAGTCACGTGGAGTGAACGCCCGGGTCCCGGTCGATAGGATCGGGACCGTCCCAGGCTTCGTCCCCGAGCTTTCATGTCCCTCCGTCTCTTCGTCGGCGCGCTCCTCGTGTCGACGGCCAGCGCGCAAGCGCCGGCCAACTATTACGTCTCCGTCGATCCCGCGACGCCCGCCTCGTTGCGCCTCACGCTGCACGAGGTGATCGACGATCACACCCGCTTCCCGTACTCCGCCGGTTCGACGGACACGTGGGACATCTTGGAGGCTGCGGACGAGGATCCTGCGGACCCCGGCCGCATCGTCGACGTGTACCGGAACGCGAGCTATCCGAAATTCGGCAAGGGCAACGATTCCTACAATCGCGAGCACCTGTGGCCGAAGTCCTATGGCTTCCCCAAGGATGGCGCGAGCAACTATCCGTACACCGACTGTCACATGCTGATGCTGTGCGACAGCGGATTCAACTCGACGCGCAGCAACAAGCCCTTTCGCTATTGCGATGTGGATTGCAGCGAGCAGATCACCACGGTCACGAACGGGACCGGCGGCGGATCCGAGGTCTATCCGGGGAACTCCAACTGGACTTCGGGTCGATACTCCACCGGCACGTGGGAAGTGTGGGCGGAACGTCGCGGGGACGTGGCGCGCGCGATGTTCTACATGGACGTGCGTTACGAGGGTGGGCAGCACGGCGCGACCTCCCATCCCGAACCGGACCTGATGTTGACCGAGGACGAGGCGCTGATCGAAGCGTCGCGCACGGGTGCGAACGAGGCCACCGGCTACATGGGCATGCAGTCAGTCCTGCTCGAGTGGCACCGTCAGGATCCGGTCACCGACCTCGAACGTCGGCGCAACGACGTCGTCTTCGGGTTCCAGGGCAACCGCAACCCGTTCGTCGATCACCCCGAGTGGGTCGACGTGCTGTTCGACCCCGACCACGAGACGACGACGATCCCGAGTCCGCCGACGCAATTGACCTCGCTGGAGGGCGAGTCGTTGATCGCGCTCTTCTGGGCGGACAACCCCGAAACGAACATCGTCGGTTATGACGTTTGGCGTTCGACCATCGCGGGCGGTGCGTACGAGAAGGTGAACGATGTCGCGCTGACCTCGAGCGACTACGTCGATTTCGGACTCGTCAACGGGACGACCTATCACTATGTCGTGACGGCCACCGACGCCGAGGGGCGGGTCAGCGGTTGGAGCGTCGAAGTCCTGGGGACGCCGGTCGGACTCCCTTAGAGCATTCGAGTGGGGATTTTCCATCGGTCGTTGCGCCTCTGGGACGCCCGCGTGAGTGGATGGCGGTGGCTCGGAACGGATTTCATGGAAACCCGGGAGCTTCGGCTGGAGGTGTCCGTCCTTCGATGGAACGCCCGATCCCACGCCCCTTCCCGAAGGCTCCACGATGCTGACGACCCCCCGAATCCTGATGACGCTCGCACTCCTGACGCCGATGGCGACAGGCCAGACCCCGGCTCCGACCCAGGACGCCACGCCCAAGAAAGGCGTCGTGCAGGACGACGGCAAGTCGCGTCCGAAGGGCGAGCTCAAGAAGGGCGCTACGACTCCGGACGGTAAGCCCGTGAAGGGTGATTCGGCCAGGCGCATCGGCGCGGATGGGAAACCGGTGAAGGGGGAGGTGACCCAGAAGGGCGAGGCGAAGCCGAAGGCGAAGAGCGACGCGAAGCCGGACGACGAGCTGCTGAATGCGCTCGACCTGGAGGCCCTGCTGAACAAGTCGCAGAGTGACATGGCGGCCGAGCTGCGCAAGCAGTTGGAGCAAGGTGCGAAGGCGAAGGACAAAGCCCGGAAGGTGCGCGAAGCCAAGTCCAAGGAGTCGAGTTCCTCGACGAAGCGCAAGGTCGTCGTCAATGGCGAGACCGTGGTCGACGAGGAGACCCGGGACGGCAAGCCGGTCAAGGGCGCCAAGGACCAACAGCCGGCCAAGGCTCCCGCGAAGGCCAAGAACAAGTCCAGCGACTCGTCCTCCTCATCGTCCTCGCAGATCCGTCGCATCGTCGTGGTCAACGGCAAGACGATCGTCGACGAGCTGATCGTCGATGGGGACGTCGGCAGTCTCGATCTGGACAAGCTGCTCAAGGACATCGACCTGGACGGCTTGCTCAAGGGCATCGATCTCCCGGCCGATGTGAAGGGGCAGGTCGAGAAGGAGTTGAAGCGTCAACTCGATGCGCTGAAGAAGAAGCCGACGTCCAAGAAGGGGCAGCAGCAGGGCAAAAAGCTGCCCCAGGTCGTCGTCAAGACGAAGCGCAAGGCTGTTTGAGTATCCAGCGAGGTCGAAGCCTCTAGGATCAACGTCGGACGCAGCGCCTCCTTGCGCGAGCATTCCGACCGGAACGTGTTTGAACCGAATTCCCACGCCATGAACCCCGCGTCGTCTCCTGCTGGAGATGCCCCGGGAGGTCCTTCGGACGAAGCGCTGCTCGTGGCGCTGTCCGAAGGGCGCGGTCATGCCTTGGACGTGCTCGTCATGCGTTATGCCAGTCGGGTGCAGTCCTACCTGCGACACGTGACGGGGGACGGGGCGTTGGCCGAGGACCTGGCCCAGGACGTGTTCTTGACCGTCTATCGACATGGCGCTGACCCGGAGCCCATTCGACACTTTCGGGTTTGGCTGTTCCGCGTCGCGCGCAACGCCGCCTTCGATCACTTGAGGAATCGCAAGACGAATGCGCGCGCCATGGAGCGCTTGAAGCATCGCTTCCGCGCCCTGTTGCGGCGGGAACAGGAGGTGCCCTCGACGCCGGAACGGTCGTTGCTCGAGTCGGAGTTGAGCGACGCGCTCGAGCGTGCGTTGACGGAACTTCCTGACGAGCAACGGGACGTGTTCCTGCTGCGCGAGCGCGAAGGTTTGTCGTACGAGGACATCGCGACCATCGCAGGCTGCAAGGTGAAGACGGTATCGACGCGGCTGCATCGGGCTCGCGTACAGTTGCGCATGCTGCTCGCCGACCACCTGGAGGACCCGTCGTGAGTTCTCCGAATCGAGCTTGTCGTCAAGTGCGTGCGCTCTTGTCGGAGTTCCTGGACCAACGCCTCGAGCCCAAGGTCGCGCGTGCGATTCGCCTGCACCTGGTCCAGTGCAAGGCCTGTACGCACGAGGAGCGCGCACTGCTCACCCTGTCGCATGCGGCGCGCTGCATGCCGCACGAGATTCCGTCGACCACGCTGGCCGAGGACGTGCGCGCCAACGACCGCAGTTGGTTCGATCTGCGTCCAGCGGTGTGGATCGCGGCCTCTTTGTTCTTCAGTGCCGTCATCGGGTTCCTCGCCTACGGCCGAGGGTTCGAAGGCGGTCGCGCCGACGAACGCCAGCGCATCGCCGCGACGGATTCGGCGCCGACCGTCGAGCAGGCCGACACGGACGACGAATCCGGTGTGGGGGGCCTGGTGCAGAACGTAGATCCTCCGCTCGTACCCACGCCGCTCGACGGCGATCCTGCGGACGGAGGTCTCGCCGACGTCGCATCGGAGGTGGGTCCGGCCGCGGGGACATCGCCCGACCGAACACCTCCCGAACCGGCATCGCCCGACGTGGAGCCCGGCGCCAAAGCCCAGCTCGCAAGTTGGGTCCCCGACGATCACCAGGCCGTGCGCGCGACCCAGTCCCTGTTCGCCGATCTCGACCTGATCGACTCGGTCCCCGAAGAACTCCACCGGCCGATGCTGAAGTCGCAGTTGCAGTACTTCGAGTTGGATCGTTGGGCGACGAACGGTTCCGCCGATCGACCGCAAGCGCTCGAGGACGTCGCGACCCTCGTGCGGCAGATGATGGACGGCCTCGCGACCAACGCGGACCCGCACCAGCTCGTACAGTTGCGACGCGCAGGTGATCGCGGGACCTTGTGGGACGACGCGTACGCCGCGACCACCGCGACCGGAACCACCGGCACGCGTCCGGAGCTCGGCCCGTTCGTCTCGAGCTTCGCTGGAGAGTTGCCGCAGGTGACGCAACGGTCGTTGCAGGACTGGCTCGCCTACAAGGATCGCTGGGTGCAGAGCTCCGAGGACCCGTCGGACCTGATGGGTCTGATCGAATCCTTGCCGCGCATCTGGTTGATGAGTGGTCTGGACCCGGACATCGCCGAGGATTTTCAGCTGCCGAATCTCGAGTCGCTGCTCGACGAGATCGAATGGACCGTCACCGAGAACGGCGCCCGACGCGGTGAACTGAACCTCCAGTCGAAGGGCATCCACAGCTTCCGTTCGATCATGATCGTGATCGAAACGCGCTGAACGGGCCTTGAAAGGCACTTCACGGATCGCGATCGGCGTGAACTTGGCGCCCCGTTCCTGCGTATGGGAGAGTTCATCCCCATGCGAGGCGCCTCATGAAGTGGATCACGTTCCTGTTCGTCGCTCTGAGTCTCGGACTCCTGGCTTGGTGGGGGCTCTCCGGTCCCGATCGCAGCACGGAGACCCTGCATGCCGAAGGTCCGGACGTTCCGGTCGAAGAGAACGTCGACCTTCACGAGAGTGTCCCGCTCGAAGGTGACGGCGTCGCCGACTTGAGTCGCTCCAAGCCGGACGTTCCGGATGCGCAGCCTGTCGAGGACGCCGCGTCGAACGGTCTACGCCAGGGGCGCATCGTTCTGATCGACGAAGATGGAATAGAGCACGGCGATCTGTCCGGTGAACTGACGCTCACACTTTGGACTGGGAGGAGCGGTGAATTCACCGACGTGCTCGTCGACCGGGGTGCATTCCAGTTCGAAAGGCACCTTGCCGACGCGATCGCGATCCGGCAACTGAGCCTGGGAGGGCGCTCGGCCGCCGACCGCGAACCCAACACGAAGTACGATCTCGAGCAGGAGGACCTCGTCCTCACGGTGACCTGGATCCCGCGATTCAAGCTGAGCGTTCTTGGCGCGGAGACCGGGACGGACCTCGACCAGATCCAGATCCTCCATCACTCCGAATGGTCCATGTTCGAGGTGGGGCACCCAGGTGACCCGACCTTCGGCTCGACCTCCATCGTGGTCGAGGAGGGTCGTTCGCCGGTCTGGATCGAGCCCTCAGCCACGATGCACGCGAGCACGAAGTCGACCCTCATGGTTCACAGTCCCGGGTATGCCTGGAAGTCGGTCCAGGTCAATTTCCAGCACGGTGGGGAACGGGAGGTTCGGCTCGATCCAGGTGGACGAGTGACCCTGCACGTCACAGGTGAGGTCCCTCCGAAATCCCAGGTCCGACTGCGCCGAGCGGACAGCACCTCGCCCGCGCCGTACTCCGAGCATGACCTTGGCGGCGGACCGTCCCGGACCATCGGTGGTTTGACTCCCGGTGATTACGTCGCTACTGCGGAGATCGGAGCGTGGTACTCGAGCCCTCCTGTGATCGGGACTTGCTCGTTCCAGATCGAAGCCGGAATCACGGCCCAGGCCGAGCTCGTGCTCGAACCTCCGCCCGAGATCGCGATCGGCATCCTCAGCGGAAGCCTGCACGTACCTACTGAATGGCAGGTCGAGGACTTCAAACTCGGCATTCGTCCAGAGGGACATCCCGGACCCCTGAACGGCCGGAATCCGATGTTGTCGACGAAGCAGATGACAGGCTCGGCCGATGCCGGGTCTACCTGGACCTTCGAGTTCCCCGCCGTGCCCATCGGAGCGTATCGCGTCACGTTCTACATGGGGCAGAGGCCGAACCAGGTCGTGGTGTCACGCAGCGTCGAGCTTGTCCCGGAGGGCACGAGCCTGGACTTGTCCGTGCCGCCGCCGGCCACGGTCTTCTTGACCTTGCTCGACGCCGAGACGGGTGAGGTCGCGGACATCGAGTACATGAGTTGGGGGTGCATCGAACCCTCGGAGATGCATGCAAGGTCCATGACCTCGATCCATCGAACGGAGGACTCTCACTCATTCCAGTTCCGGGCGCCCCAAGGGTCCATCCAGATTCACAGCGTAGGAAACGGCTATCTGAATCTCAGGGATATGCTGCTGGTGCAGTCCGGGGACAACTCCTTCGAGTTTCGCATGGAGAAGGAGTGCGGACTCAAGATCGCCTTGATGGACGGTGAAACTCCCGTACCTCTACCTGTCCTGCTCGACCTGGAGGCCGAGCACTTGGATGGGGACGGAGAGGTGCTCTATGTCTCTCCGGGACAGGCGGAGTTCGGCACGGCATTCTCTGAACCAGGGCAGTACCGATTCGATCTGCCGGACTTGGACGAGTACGAACCGATTCCCACGCAGACCGTCACCTTGGAACGCGGCAAGACGGTGCGTCACGTGATCCAGTTGGTCCGCAAACCCTGATCCGTTCCGCCGATCTCCGATCGGCGAGTAGGACTGGGTGGTGGGGCCACGCGCGTAACGTGAAGCGCACGTGAACGACTCGTTCGCGCAGCATGAATCGCTGTGCGAGCATCGATTCCAAAGGGAGAGAACCACCCTCCAGGAACCGCATTGGTTCATCACGACATCACCGCTCCTTGGTGGTTCGTTCACAACTCGGCTCTACCGTTCGCGGCATCGATCCCCAGTACAACTCGATGTCCACGTTCCTTTCGCACCGAGCCACGGTTGCGATCGTGCTCCGCCACGTTGCGCGCACGATCCTGCTCCTGGTCTCCATTCCTTCGATCGCCCTCGCGTCGCAGGACGATCCCGGCTCCATTCGTGGACTCGTGATGGACGGGGATTTTGACGTTCCGCTGCGCGACGCCGAGGTCCTGATCCTCGAGACGAACGAGGCCCAGGCCACCGACGCGCAAGGGCGCTACCGCTTCGACGCGATCCCGGCCGGGACCTACACGCTGGTCTTCTCGAAGGAAGGCTTCTCGCGCCTGCTGCGCCAGGCCGTCGTCGTCCAGCCCGGCAGTCTCGTGACCCAGGACGCCACGCTGGCGGGCGACTTCACCGAGCTCGAGCCGTTCGTCGTCCAGGGCATCCTCGCGCTCGGCGGCGGCAGCGAGGAAGCGCTCATCGACCTGCGCTTCGACAGCGCGGCGTTCCTCGATTCGATCGGCAAGGACTTCATGAGCAAGGGCGGGTTCAGCGACGCCGCCTCCGCCCTGCGCGCCGTGTCCGGCGCCTCGGTCCAGGACGGCAAGTTCGCCGTCATCCGGGGCTTGCCCGACCGCTACGTGAGCTCCCAGCTGAACGGCGTTCGCCTGCCTTCGGCCGACGAGGACAAGCGCGCCGTGGAACTGGACCAGTTCCCGAGCGCGGTGATCGAGAGCCTGCAGATCAGCAAGACCTTCACGCCGGATCAACAAGGCGACGCCTCGGGCGGTGCGGTCAACATCCAGCTGCGCGGCATCCCGGAGGAGACGATCACCGAATTCACGATGCAGTCCAGCTTCAACTCGCAGGTCGCGGGCCGGAAGGACTTCCTGTCCTACACCGGCGGCGGTCTGACCCAGTTCGGCAGCAACGACGGTCGGCACATCCAGACCGACAACCTGGGTTCGAACTGGACCGGCGCGGTCGGCGTGACCCGCGAAGATGCGCCCACGGACTTCAAGTGGAACGCCAGCGCCGGCACGAGCACCGTACTGGACAGCGGGATCAAGGTCGGCGGATTCCTGAACGTGTTCTACGAGCGCGACAGCTCGTTCGAACAGGGCTTCGACGACTCGTACTGGGTCGACACGCCCGGCGCGGGTCTGGTCCCCGAGACTTCGGGCGGTTCGCCCACGGGCGGGGACTTCAAGACCAACCTGTTCGACGTCGAGAAGAGCAGCCAATCCGTGCAATGGGGCGGCATCGCGACGTTCGGCATGGAGGTCGACGACAGCATCTACAACCTGACCTATCTGCACAGTCACACGGCCGAGGACACGGCGACATTGGCTGAGGACACGCGCGGCAAGGCCTACTTCTTCCCTGGCTACGACGTGAACGACCCGGCCGGTCCGGGGAACATCTCGGACGACGTCGACGCGGCGCCCTACCTGCGGACGGAGACGCTCGAGTACACGGAGCGGACGACCGGGTCGTTGCAGCTCAGCGGCAAGCACGAGTTCGACGCGGAAGGGCTCGAGATTGGCGACCTGATCTTCCGCCGCCCGAAGCTCGACTGGAACATCGCGCGCAGCTTCGCGAACCTCGATCAGCCCGACAAACGACAGTTCGGTTCGGTCTGGGTGCCCGAGTCCTTCAACCCCGGCGCGCCCCCGTTCGTCCCGCCGTTCTTCACGCCGCCGACCCATGACGGCCTGTTCCCGGCAGCCACGTTCTCGCTCGGCAACCTGCAGCGGATCTTCAAGAAGATCGAGGAGGAGGGCACGCAGCTCAGCGTGAACGCGACCTTCCCGTTCGAGCAGTGGGACGGCGAAGAGGGCTTCCTGAAAGCCGGCTACTTCAGCGACCGCGTCGACCGCCGGTTCGATCAGGAGACGTTCAGCAACTCGGGCGACCAGTCCAGTTATCAGGGCGCCTGGGAGGACTACTGGAGCGCCGTGTTCCCCGACGAGCCGGGCCACGCGATCTTCGGTTCGACCGAGGACATCGACTACGACGGGACCCAGGACATCACGGCGTTCTACCTGATGGGGGACATCCCCGTCGGCGAGCGCTGGAACCTCATCACCGGCGCGCGCCTGGAGTCGACCGATCTCGGCATCGTCAACGACCCCGAGGCGAACGCCCTCTACTTCCCGCCCGGCGCCACCGCACCGGTCGCCCTGAATCCTGGTTCCGCGGACGTGAGCTTGAGCGAACAGGACCTCCTGCCGTCGCTGGGCGTGATCTTCGAAGCGACGGACGACTGGACGTTCCGCGCCTCGGTCAGCAAGACGATCGCGCGCCAGACCTTCAAGGAGATCACCCCGATCATCCAGCAGGAGTTCCTGGGCGGTCCGGTGTTCGTCGGCAACCCCGGTCTGCGCATGAGCGCCCTGACGAACTTCGACCTGCGCGCCGACTACCGACCGACGGAGTCGTCCTTGGTCTCGTTCTCGGCGTTCCACAAGGACCTGAAGGACCCGATCGAGTACGTGCAACGCGTCGGCCTGTTCAGCTTCACGACGCCGACCAACTACCCGAAGGGCGAGCTCAGCGGGCTCGAGTTCGAAGCGCGCCAGGACCTGGGCCACTGGAACGATTCGTTCCGCGGTCTGTCGGTCGGCGCCAACGCGACCTTCATCAAGTCCAAGGTGCAGGTCCCCGAGGACGAGGCCGCGTTCTTCGCCTCGCCCACGATCCAGGCGCCGCTGACGAGTCGCCGGATGACGAACGCGCCGGAGCGCTTGCTCAATCTGTTCGCCACCTACGAGGTCCCGACCACCGGGACCGCGATCGGCGTCTTCTACACGATCCAGGGCGAGACCCTGATCGCGGGCGCTGGCGTCTCGAACAACAACTTCGTGCCGAGCCTGTTCGCACAGGAGTACGACACGCTGAACCTGACCGTTTCCCAGGAACTGGGCAGCCTTTGGAAGCTGCGGTTCCAGGCGAAGAACCTGACCAACCCGACCATCGAGACGGCTTACAGCTCGCCGTACACGGGGCCGGACGTGACCAACACCGCCTTCTCGCGCGGCATCGAGTACTCCATCAGCATCGGCCTCAAGCTGAGCTTCTGAAGACCTAGAGCCCCATCGGGCAACTGCATCATGAACATCACATCCATTCGAGCCGGGCTGCGCACGCTGGGTCGGTCCACACTGGGTCGACCCACGCTGGGCCGACGCACGAACATGCGGAACGCGCTGGTTGGCGCGGCCGTGCTCGTGGCCACCGGCTTCGCCCCGACCGATTCCCAGGACGAGTCCAAGAACGAGTTCGACATCGAGATGACTCGGACGGCTCTCCAGGAATGGGTCGATACGCAGCGCATCCGTGCCGAGGAACTCGAGGCCTGGCGTCAGGATCAAGTCACGTTGAGCGAGCGCATCCTCCTGATCCGCGACAAGATCGAATCGGCCCGCGAGACCTCCATGGCGATCCAGGAGGAGATTCGCTCGACGGACGAATCGCTCACGACGGCGAACGCCGAGCACAGCCAGCTGGTCGAAGCCCTCGCGACGTTGGAGCCCCAGATCGTCGCCCTCGAAGGCCGGGTGCGACGGCTGATCCCGACGCTTCCCGAGCCGTTGCTGGACACCCTCGACCTTCTGGTGAAGCGCATCCCCGAGGACTCGGCGAACACCAAGGCCTCGATGACCGAGAGGTTCCAGAACGTCGTCGGCATCCTCAACGCGGCCAACAAGTTCAACCGTGAGATCCAGCCGGTCACCGAGCTGCGCCGGCTCGAGAACGGCTCGATGGCCGAGGTCCGCACGCTCTACATCGGGCTCTCGATCGCCTACTACGCCACGCGCAGCGGCGATTCCGGCGGCGTCGGCTACCCGACGGACAACGGCTGGACGTGGACGGCCCTGGACTCCAGCGCCATCGACATCGCCCGCGCGATCGAGATCTTCGAAGGCGCCGAACAAGCGACCGTCGTCGGCCTGCCGCTGACGGTCGGGGAGGTGGCGCGATGAAGGCCCAACGCATTCTCGCCAGCGCGCTGCTCGTCGCGAGCGCGACACACGCTGCGGTGACGCACACGAGCGTCCGGACCCAGGACGACCCGTCCCTGACCAGCGTCTCGACGGACGTTCATCAGGCATTGACCGACAGCCTGGGGATCCTCGCCTCCCAACGCGCGGCCATTCTGGAGCAGAAGCTTCCATTGACCGACGAGTTGCGCGCCCTCGAGGCCGAACTCGCCGAGGTCGAAGGGGTCCTGTCCGACGCGACCCGCGAACGGGACGGACGCATCCTGAACCTGACGAACCTGACGCGGCGCATCACGCAACGCCAAGGGGACATCGACTACTTGACGACCAGCCTCTTCGGTCCCTTCGCCCGCGAGTTCGAAGCCCGGCTTCACGTCTCCGAGGCCGATCGGTACGACCTGCTGATCGACTCCGCCAAGGACGCGCCCGAGGTCCCGCTCCTGCCTCTGGCCGAGATGCTGTGCCGTCAAGCCGGTCTGCTGTCCGTCGCGATCGATCGCATCGAGGACCTGCACGGCGGCGCGCGCTTCCCGCTGAGCGTCGTCGACCAGGAGAGTCTCGTTCGGGAAGGCACTTGCCTGCTCGTCGGTCCCTCGGCCATCTTCCGCTCGACGGACGGGACCCATGTCGGCGGTGTCGATCGCTTCGTCAACTCCGAGGCGGCCAGCCTGATCGCGTTCGACGATCCGCTCTTGACGGAAGCCGCGAGCGCCTTGGTCGAGACCGGCGAGGGCACCTATCCGCTCGATCCGACGCTCGGCAACGCGCACAAGATCGCCGCGACCCAGGAGTCGCTCTTGGAGCACATTCAGAACGGCGGCCCGGTGATGATCCCCATCTTCACCATGGCGGGTCTGGCGTTGCTGATCGCGCTCTACAAGTGGCTGACGCTGGCCTTCGTCCGCAAGCCGTCCAGCAAGCAGATCAATGAGTTGATGGAAGCGGTCGGGACGGGCGAGGAGGAGGAAGCGATGCAACGTGCGCGCCGACTCCCCGGACCGGTCGGACGCATGCTCGCGGCCGGCGTCGAGGCGATGCACGCGCCCCGCGACCTGGTCGAGGAGGTCATGTACGAGCGCGTGTTGCGCACGCGACTCCGCTTGCAGCGCATGCTGCCCTTCATCCAGATCTGCGCGGCCTCCGCGCCTCTGCTGGGTCTCCTCGGAACCGTGACGGGCATCATCAACACGTTCGAGATGATCAAGGTGTTCGGTTCCGGGGACGTGAAGAGCCTCTCGGGTGGCATCTCGGAGGCGCTGATCACCACCAAGTTCGGGCTCGTCGTCGCGATCCCGTCCCTGTTGTTGCACGCCTTCCTGTCGCGCAAGGCGCGGGCCATCGTCGGTCACATGGAGACCTCCGCGGTCACGTTCATGAACCGTCTCGGCAAGTCGGACCTTCCGCGGCCCGGTGGCGCGCCCATGTCGGGCCTCCACTCGCAGCCGGATCCGAATCTCGTACGCGAGCAGGTGAAGGAGGTCCTTCAGGAGATCCTCGGTTCCTCCGCGAGCGCCGACGTGGTCCAGGACGCTGCCCCCGCCCAGCCCGCCGGTTGATGCGAGCCATGTCCCTGATGATCGCTTCCCTCGACGTCGGAACCCTGCGCGAGAGCCTGCTGGACTTCTGGTTCCAGGCGCTCGAGATCTGGGGCAACGGTGGTTGGGCGATGTACGCCATCGCCACCATTTCCTTGGTCATGTTCGCCATGGGCGTGCAGGTGATGATGAACCTGCAACGCACCGGATTCGCGTCGGTGGGGGAGCGCACCTGGCGCCGCTGGATCCTGAACCCGGCCGAACGCCGTGGACGCATCGGCGACCTGCTCGATTTCGTCACCGGCGGCCGGACCATCGAGGACACCACGACCTTCTTCCAACAACTGCGTGCCACGGAGCTGTCGCCGTTCGAACGCGACTTGAAGGTGATGAAGATCTGCGTGAGCGCGGCGCCCCTGGTCGGGCTGCTCGGCACGGTGACGGGCATGCTCTCGACGTTCGGCGCCCTGTCCGCAGGGTCCGGCGGCGACCAGACCATGGGCATGGTCGCGGGCGGCATCTCGGAGGCCTTGATCACCACCGAGACCGGGCTGGTCATCGCATTGCCCGGCTTGTTCCTCCAGTACCACCTGACCCGCAAGTTCGAGAGGTACCGCGTGTTCCTGGCGCACCTCGAAACGGTCTGCACCCAGATCCTGCACCGCGACCTGCACGCGCAACAGGAATGGAGCGTGCGTCAAGCCGCCGGCGCCGAGGTCGGCCGCATTCTCAAGTCCCGCCTCCAAGAGGCTTCCGCGTCGCACTGACGCCCTTCAACCCACCAACCCCATGGGACGCTTCCAAGAATCCATCGAAGACGACAACGAGGCCGTGATCGACATGTCACCGCTGATCGACTGCGTCTTCATCCTGTTGATCTTCTTCATCGTCACGACCGTCTTCGTCGAGGAGACGGGCGTCGAGATCGATCGACCCGAAGCGGCGTCCTCGGTGCAGCTCGAGAAGAACAGTCTGCTGTTCGCGATCACCAAGAACGGCCAGGTCGTCTACGGCGGCCAGAACGTGGGCGTTGCGGGCGTGCAGAGCATCGTCCGGCGCGAGCTGCAAGGGGGCGACCTGATGCCCGTCATCATCCAGGCCGACGACGTCAGTCACACCGGCATCGCCGTCAAGGTGATCGGCGAGGCCAAGCTCGGTGGCGCCGAGAAGGTCAGCCTCGCCACGCGGCGTTGATCCCATGAGCACGCCGAACTCGAATCAGAGATCGCTCTTCGGAGGTCTCGTTCACCGTCTGGCGGTGGCGTTCGGCTCCGCGTCGCTGACCGCCGTCTTCTTCCTGGTCCTGCCCTTGATCCAGGCGATCACGGCGCCGGATGCGTCGGTCTGGGACCTGACCGAGGCCGAGACGACCAGCCTGCCGCCTCCGCCGCCGCCCGAGCTCGACGAGCCCGAGCCCGATCCGCCCGAGCAGGACGACGAGCCGCCCGAACTCGAGCAGGAACCCATGCGGTTGGACCTGTCCCAGCTCGAGCAGGCGTTGGCGCCGGCCATGGGCGATGGCTGGGGCATGGAGTCAGGCATCGACCTGTCCCGCGTCATCGGTGGCGCCGCGGAGTTCAAGGAACTGCTCGAAGCCAGCGAACTGGACAACCAGGCGCGCCCGATCCACCAGGTCGAGCCGACGCTCAGTCCCAAGATCCGGCGCCTGGGCAAGGCCACCGTCTACGTCATCTTCATCGTCGACGACAAGGGCCGCGTGCGTCGCCCCAAGATCCAGTCGTCGCCCGACCCCGCTTACGACAAAGCCGCGCTGAACGCAGTCAAGCAATGGCGCTTCGAACCCGCACAGAAGGACGGCCAGAAGGTCGGCTCCAAGGTGCGCGTCGGCATTCAGTTCCCCGACCAAGAATGATCATGAAGCTTCTTTCGACCCCGTCCCGTTCGTCCCTCGTCCTCCGTTCCTTGCTGGTTCTGGGTGCATGCGCTTCGCCGGCTGCGGCCCAGGACTCCGAACTCGTGAATGCGCTCGAACCTCGACCTGCTGGCCTGGCGAGGCAGAACTCGCACGAGCTGGACCTGTGGAACGACGCGGCATTCCGAGCGCATTTCGTGCGCAGCTACGCCGCCGATCTGGCGATCGAGCCGCCGCTGACGTTCGACGAGCGCGACGTCATCATCGAGATGCGCGAATGGATGGCGAAGGATCGTCCGGACCGCGCGATCCGCCTGTTGGAGCGCAACATCGACGAGGATGCCTCCGCTGCCCTGGACTTCGCGCTCGCCAACATCGTGTTCCAGCTGGCCAACGCGTCCGCACTCGACGAAGCCACGGACCAGGACATCGCGGCCCACGAAGCGCAGTGCGCCACGTACATGGAGCAGGCGTTGGCCGGCTACCAGACGTGCGTCGCGAAGCACCGCGACTTCCGGCGCGCACACAAGAACCTGGGTCTGATCCACGTGCAGGCCAACCGCTTCGACAAGGCGATCCCGCACCTGTCGCGGGTCGTGGAGCTGGGAGGAGGGGACGCGCTGAACTTCGGGTTGCTCGGTTACGCCCACGCCTCCAACGGGGACCACCTCTCGGCCGAGACCGCGTACCGCATGGCGTCCCTGCTCGATCCCGCACAGCCGGATTGGAAGAAGGGGCTGGCCTTCAGCCTTCTCGAGCAGCGGCGCTATCCGGATGCGGCTGCGCTGTGCGACGTCCTGATCCGCCAGCAGCCCCAGGCGACCTCGTTGTGGACGTTGCAGGCCAATGCGTTCCTCGGGATGCAGCAACCTCTGCGAGCGGCCGAGAACTTCGAGTTCGTGGCGCGCATGGGGCAGGCCGGTCCGCAGGTGCTCGCCAAGCTGGGCGATATCTACTCCAGCGAAGCGTTGTACGACCTGGCGCGGGACGCCTACGTGCGCGGTCTGCGCGTGGCCGGCGATCAAGGTCCGGACGCGTCGATTCGCGCCGCCAAGGTCCTGATCTCGCGACGCGCGACGATTCAGGGTCGTGATGTCTTGGACGCGATCGAAGGCGCGTTCCGCGAGACGATGAACAAGGATCAGCAGAAGGAGGTCCTGCGTCTGCGGGCTCGCATCGCGCTCGCCAACGGTCAGGGCAGCGAGGAGGAGGCGAGCATCTTGCGCGAGATCCTGGCGCTGGATCCGCGCGACGGCGATGCCCTCGTCCTGCTCGGGAAGTACCACGACTCGAAGGGCGAGGTCGACCTGGCCGCCCATCAGTTCGAGTACGCCGCCAGCCTGGAGGCGTTCGAGTTCGAGGCCAACCGCGAGCACGGACAGATGTTGGTGCGCGCCAAGCGCTACAAGGACGCGTTGCCGAAGCTCCGTCGCGCCCAGGAGCTGAAACCCTCCGAACGGCTCGAGGAGTACCTGGCCGAGGTCGAACGTCTGAGCCGCTCACGCTGACGCACCTGCGACGACGGTTCGGGGGCGACCCTGTTCCGGTACGAGACACCCTGGCGCTTCGGCGACCGGGGTGTCTTCGTCTTAATGTGCTTCGGCTCAACGCGGCGGGTCGGGGCGATCGAGAGAAGGGTCATGCCTCGTCTTCACACTCGCTTCATCCAGCTCAACCTCGTCCTCTGCCTCGCTCTCGCGCCGGCGTGCACATCGCCCACCATGTCCGGCATGGCAGCCTTCGAGCGCGGGGACGTCGCGTCCGCCCACGACCGCTGGTTGCATTCCGCGCGCGAAGGGGACGCGAACTCGCAGTACTGCTTGGGCTTGATGTACGACGAGGGAATCGGCGTCGACGCGAACGCGAGCCTCGCGGTGTCCTGGTACCGACGAGCCGCCGACCAAGGCGTCGCGGCGGCCCAGAACAACCTCGGACTCATGTACCTCGAAGGGCGAGGCGTGCCGCGCTCCGAGGACGAGGCCTTGGCCTGGTTCGACAAGGCTGCGGATCAAGGGTTCGCGCCCGCTTTGTCCAACCGGGCGATGCTCTTCCTGTCCGAGCATCAGGGGACGAACCCGAGCGTGCTGAGCGATCTGGAGCGCGCCGCCGACGCAGGGGAACCCCACGCGCAACACGTGCTCGCCGTGCTTCGCGAGAGCGGCCTGGGAACGGAGCGAGACGTCGTCGCGTCGATGGAGATGTATCGGCGAGCTGCCCGCCAGGGCTCGGCGGATGCGCAGTTCCAGATGGGACGACTCTCGATGAACGGCGCAGGCGGAACGCCCGACGAATCCGATGCTCGAGACTGGTTCACGCAAGCCGCGCAGCAAGGTCACGTGCAGTCGCAGTTCCTGGTGGGTTGGATGAACTTGCAGGGACGCGGTGGTCCGAAGAACGAGGTCTACGCGGCCCGTTGGTACGAACGCGCCGCAGATCAGGGATTTGCTCCTGCGCAGTCGGCGCTCGGTCGACTTCATGCCACCGGAGTCGGTGTCGAGGTGAGCGACGAGGACGCGCTCCACTGGTTCCGGATCGCGGCCAAGAACGGCGAACCTGCAGCGCAGTACAACTTGGGTCTGATGCTGGCCCAAGGTCGCGCGACGCGCCGGGACCCGGACCAGGCGCGGCTGTGGTTGACCGCTTCGGCCAAGCAAGGACTGCCGATCGCCCAGGATCGGTTGGCCAACCTGTTGGAGAGCGGTGAGTCCTGGGCGATCGATCTTCCGAAGGCCTACCAATGGGCCGTTCTGGCCGCGGAACAAGGCCATTCGGGCGCTGCCGCACGACGCGATCGACTGGCCGAGAGCATGACTTCGGCAGAGTTGCAGCGCGCCAACGCGTTGCTCGATGCGTGGCGCGGCGAGCACTGATCGCGCGATTCTCATCCTGAACCGGTCGACGCTGATTCCACCAGGAATCGCCGTTCCTGCGGCCTAGGACACCGTCCTTAACGCTCCGTTCATGCGCTGATCACAGCGCGTGAACGGAGCGTTCGCATGGCTCACGAAAGTCAAAGACTCGCTTCGCGTGGTCCTCACGGTCCGTCAACAAAGCGTCCCTATCTTCCTGCTCGTCCAAGGCAGAAACCCGGCCGGATCCTCCGTTGCAGGGCCGCCCCAACTCCATCAACGAACCAACAGGACCTTCTCTCGTGAACTCTCTCCTCAACCGCACCGGTGCCTCCCTGGCATTCGGTCTTGGGCTCGCCGGTGCAGCTACCGCTGGCGACGTCCTCGTGACCTCCGACATCGCGGTCTCCACGACCTGGACCGCGGACAACACCTACAACCTGCAGGACCAGATCTACGTGCTCCCCGGCGCGTCTCTGACGATCGAGGCCGGCACGGTCGTCTCCAGCACCACCAATCTGGGCGGCAGCCTTGCCGTTGCGAAGGGCGCGCAGATCTTCGTGCAGGGCACCCAGACGCACCCGGTCATCATGACCTCGAAGGCTGACGAGGCCACCTGGACCGGAGGCGACTCCCGCACCGGGACGTGGCGCGAAGCCGCCAACGAGTGGGGCAACCTGACGATCATGGGAGATGCCTACATCTCCGAGAACGCGACGGTCGGCAACACGGCCGTTCCGAGCGCGAGCAACTTCGCGGCCATGGAAGGCCTGGTCGCCGACTTCGTCGGTGACACGAAGGTCCTCTACGGAGGTGGCAACGACGACGACGATTCGGGCTCCATCAGCCACCTGTCGATTCGCTACGGCGGTCGCGTGATCGGCTTGGGCAACGAGCTCAACGGCTTGTCCCTCGGCGGCATCGGCCGCGGCACGGATCTCAGCTACGTCGAGATCATGAACAACGTCGATGACGGCATCGAGATCTGGGGCGGCACGCTCGAGCTCGACCACATCGCCATCTGGAACGTCGGCGACGACAGTCTGGACATCGACCAGGGCTTCCGCGGCAAGGTCCAGTTCGGCCTGATCGTCCAGGGCTACAGCGTCGACGCGAGCCAGGGCTCGGGCGTCGGCGACAACGCCATCGAGACGGACGGCGCCGAGGACTCGGACTGGCAGCCCGTCACCACGACGACCATGTACAACATGACGGTCATCGGTCAGCCCGTCGACGGTGACGGCCTCACCGCATGGCGTGATGGTGCGCGCGTCCAGTACCGCAACTGCATCTTCATGGACGGTGGCGAGCAAGTCGTCCGCCCGGACGGCGACGACGGTGACGGCGCCAGCGGCTACGGCCACAACGGCACCCTGACCTTCGCCCAGACCTGGACGACGCCCTACACGGCGACCAGCGCGGTCAACGCGCCCGCCATGCCCGGCGACTTCTACCAGTCGCAGTCCTCGGGAATGCTGTCCGAGATGACCGACTCGGTCTTCTTCCGCAACCTGAACGCCGCCGCTTACACCGAGGCCAACGTGCACAACGTCTTCGGTGCCGGCAACCACAACGTTCTCATCCCCGGCTTCGACGCCGTGGACGCCCCGATCGTCTCCATCACCCGCGGCCCGGCCGTGGTGCGTGGCGGCAAGACCATGCTGCCGGTCATCGGCCTGGACCCGCGTGCCGCCAACGCAGCGGTCACCAGCTTCGCGGCCGCTCCGAACGACGGCTTCTTCGTTCCGGCCAGCTTCCGCGGCGCCTTCGCCGCGGGTGACGGTGCCAACTGGCTCTCCGGTTGGACGGCCTCCGAGGCCTACGGCATGACCAACACCGGTGGCGTGCAGCAGTCCGAGATCAACATCCTCTGCGACCCCGCCAATGATCACTACCTGGGCAACTACGCCAAGCTCAACGACAGCGTGTTCGACGGTGCCGCCGAGTCTGGTCTGCACCTCGAGGTGACCGACGGTCCCGCCGGTGAGTTCGGCTTCTTCCTCGTCTCCGCTTCGTCGGGTCCGGGCCTGAACGTCTTCGAAGGCATCCTCTGCCTCACCAACCCGACCGGTCGCTACAACCCGCAGATCGCCACGAACCAGGGCGCGCCCGAACTCAACTCGATCGGACAGTTCGACGCGAACGGCACGCTGTACAGCATCTCCGGAAACGCATCCAGCTCCGGTGGATCGGGCTACGACGTCCCGCTCCTCCTGCCCTTCAGCCCGGCCGGTCAAGTGATCGCGCCTGGTGACACCTACTACTTCCAGGCCTGGTACCGCGACCTCAACGGTGGCGGTGGCTCGTCTGCGAACTTCTCGAACGTGGCCGAAGTCCTGTTCCCCTGACCCAACGCCGCGCCTCTCGAGCTTTGGCTCGGGGATCGTTATTGGGGAAAGAGGCTCCCCCTCCCTTTTCGGGAGGGGGAGCCTTCTCCCGAGTCCCACGCCGACCTGATCCCGCATCCGATCGCACCTCTTTCATGCTTCACGAATCCACGCGAACCGCTTCTCTTCTGCTCCTCCTTGGCCTCGTCACCGGATGTGGTGAGTCCGCCACTCCCAAGGTGTCCGCCGGATCCGGGACGCCAACGAGTCTCCATGCTCCGGCAGCGCCTGCGCTGAACGCGACGCATCGCGATCTGCTGGACCTGGCCTTCGACGCCGTGAGCGCGATGCCGACGAACCCGCACGCCAAGAACCGAGCACGAGGACAGTCCGAGGTCGTCGACACCTGCTTCGAGATCGGGCAACTCGAGCTGGCTCATCACTACGCGGAGCGCATCGACAACTGGCGCAAGCCTCTGGCCGAGGCGACCTATGCCGCCGCCCTGCTCGACCAGGGACGCACCGAAGGCGTCGAGTCGATTTTGGAGCGTGCTCTGGCATCGGCCGAGCAGGCCGAAGGGTGGCGCAAGGACCGCATCCGAAGCCAGGTCGCGGCGGGGCTGACGAAGATGGGGGACGGCAGCCGCGCGTCCTCCGTGGCCGACGGCTTGTCCGGCTCCGAGCTCGGCCCCTATCAACGCGCCATGGCGTCGCACGTTCCGGCCGAGGACATGGACACCTTGCTGGCCGGGATCGACCGCCAGATCGCCACCGGGGACTTCGAGCTGCACCGCCATGCACTGCAGTCGCTCATCGTGTGGATCGGTCGATTCCCGGACGACGCTGAATCGCGTCGCGAGATGGAGGACCGCATCGTGGACTCCTGGAGTCGCCTGCCCGCGCAGATGCGCATCGAGTTCGCGCTCGAGCTCGCGGACCTCGCCTTGGTCCGCTCGGACGAGTCGAGGGCCCGGTACTGGGTCGAACAGGCCGACGGTCTCCTGCACGGTCCCTCCTGGGTCCCGGAGCATCGCATCCCCTTGGTCTGTTCGGTGGCGGCGGTGCGGGCGCGTTATGGCGATGCGGGACGTGCCGAGGCGGATCTGAAGTTGATGGAGCGGCTGTACCACGAGCAGCGCGAGAACATCGCGAACATCTATCGTGCCGACGCGCTCGTTCCACTGGCCGTCGCGTGGCACCGGTTGGGCGACGGGGATCGCGCGCAGCAGGTCCTGTGGTTCGCTGTCGAGGAGTCGCAGGAGAACCCGAACTCGAGGCCACGGGTCGACGACCTCATCCTGGTCTGTTGTGCGATGGTGGAGTCGGACCTTGCACCGAACGCCCAATTGCTCAACCGGATGCGGGAGATCGCCGCGAGCATGGGTGCGCCTTGGTAGGTCACGTCTGAGCCACTTCATCGGGCCCGTAGGCCCTGGCAGGAAGGGTTGCCCGAACCGTTGATCGTCGATTCCATGGCGGAGTCGCAGCCCGCTTTGACGGCGGTCCACCTCGCATGGGAGACTTCGGGTCCCGCGAAGCGGGTCCCATGAAACGAACCCTGCTCATGATGGTCGTGGTCGGTCTCACCGGACTGCTCGGATGGTGGTTGAGCGGTAACCAGGAAGGCGCTTCGAAGTTCGGGAGCGGAGTTCAGGCGCCCGCGAACACGGATACGACCAAGGAGTTGCTCGAGTCGACCGATCTGGTCGGCGAACCAGCTGATATCGAAGGCCGTGCGGTTGCGGAGGTCGCAGTCAACGATCCGGCCGAAACGCAGTCGGTCGCGATTCCCTCGATCCAGAGGGGGCGAGTCGTCCTGGTCGACGAAGCCGGTGTGGAACACCGTGAGTCGAGCGGGCAGTTGACTCTGATGAAGTGGACCGGAAATCGTGGAGAGCCCGATCCGATTCGAGTCGAACTCGGTTCGTTCGAGTTCGATGCAACGAACATCGACCGGGTGAGTGTCGAGGACCTCATCATCGATGGACGCTATGCCACGGACATGGAAGACGACTCACGTCACGTTCTCGATGCCGAAGAGATCGGTCTCCGCGTCAAGTGGGCGCCGTCGTTCACCCTCAACGTCTTGGATGCGGACAGCGGAATCCATTTGGACCAAGTTCGTGTGTTGTGGGGGCCCCTCTGGATGTCCATTCGCCACAACCAGCACCCCTGTCATTGGGAGTCGGACCCAGAGACCGTTTGGGTCGCATCGGCACACTCGCCCATGACGTTGCCAACAACCTCGGAGCAAGTTGGACGGAACACCTCCGTGGTGTTCATCAGCAGTCCGGGTTATGCCTGGAAGCGAATCGACGTCGACCTGCGTCAAGGGGGTGCCCGGACGGTCCGGCTGGTGCCCGGTGGTCAGCTCGAGATTCACGTGACCGGGACCATCCCTTCCGGCGCTCAACTACGGTTCAGGGCGCCAACAGAGCCCGATTCGGTTCCCTTGTTCTCGATCGACCTGGATCGTTCCGGGGAGCAGTCGGTACATGGAGTCACGTCAGGGGAACTGCTGGTGCGCGTCGAAGTCGGCGATTGGTTCCACCAGCCGACCGTACTGGGCTCGGCCATGATCGACGTGGTCGCTGGGCAAGTCACGGACGTCGACATCGCACTCGAACCGCTGCCTGAACCTGAGCTTGGCATCGTGACGGGAACATTGAGTGTTTCCGAGGCCTGGGCTTTCGAGTCCATTCAGGTGAGTGCTACGCCCATGGGGCATTCTGGCCTGCGGAGAGGGCGACCTGTTCGAATCTATCGAGCGAAGATGACCGAGCTCCATGGAAGCTGGTCCTTTCGATTTCCTCCCATGCCGGTCGGCATGTATTGCATTCGATTCGAGAGTGCTCGGTCTCGGAGTGAAGTCGAAGTTCCCAGCATTGTCGAGCTGACGTCTGCTGGTGCTCATGTCGACTTCACCGTCGGTCCACCGTGTACCGTCCAGGTGACCGTCTTGGACGGTGACACAGGTGAGGTGGCCGACCTACAGAGAATCAGTTGGGGAATCGTGGATCCCAAGACCGGATACCCAAGTTCCCGTTCGAGTGTCCCACGAGCTGAAGGTGAGACGTACTTCGAGTTTCGTGCGCCACGAGGGGAAATCAGCGTGGGATCTCTGGCGAATGGATACACGTCCATGGACGCAACGGTCGAAATCGAGGAGGGCTTGAATTCGTTCGAGTTCACGTTGCTCCAGGAGTGCCCGTTGAACGTGGCCTACATGGATGACGGTGTATCCATCCCTGCTCCACTTCATCTCGAGCACACGTTCGAGCACGTAGGAGGTGAGGGCAAGGTTCTCTACTACTCGAGCCACAAGGCGGAATTCCAGACGGCCTTCGATCTGCCCGGCGAGTATCGAATGGATGTCAGCGACATCGACGGGTACGAGCCCATTCCCACCCAAACGGTCACCGTGAAACGCGGTGAGCCCACGCGACACGTCGTCCAACTCGTGCGCAAGAACTAGCTCCATTCAGCTCTTCGTCAATGCGGCGAAGAACCGGGCCGCCTTGCTCGAGCTCGGTGTCGATTCGACCTCAGCGGCAAGCAGCCATGCTTGCAACGCGTGCTGCACCAACTTGGAGTCCAGCCCCGACGGAATCTCGATCTCCAGTTCGTGGTGCACCTCGCCGTTCGGGAAGGTCGTCGCGTCGCATTCCAGCGTGATCTCCACCGGGCCGGAAGGCGCTTCGATCGCCACGCGTTGGCGCTGACGCACGTTGTCGAATCCGCCGACGGGCTGCACGGGACGTGCACCGGTCCGTTCTCGAATCAGCGCGACCAACTCCGCACAACCGGGTCCAGCTGCACCCAACAGGTCGAGCGGGCAGACGTCGCCCGCTGCGACGCGCGCCGCGACCTCGCTCGAGATCCGGGTCTCCGCTTCGCCGCGTGACGCGACCGTGCCGTCCTCGCTCAGGGTCTCGGGGGACTTGGCGGTCACCGTGAAGTGCCCGTCCTCGTCGCGCAATCGCAGTCCGAAGCGTGCGTGGTGGAGGGCGAAGTCCGGCGTGTCGAAGAACACGTTCCTCTGCAGCGCCGTACCCAAGGACTCGCCACCGGCCGCCTTCGCGATCGCCTGCAAGGCCTCCGCCGACGGCACACGCAACTTCAGTTCGACCTCTTGCCCGTAACACGAATCGGATTCGTTCATCGGTCGTACTCGTACAGCGTCGGATCACCGTTCACCGTCGGGTGCGTTCCGGTGGGGGACGCGTCGCGGACCCAAGGACCGCGCTGGCCGTCCAGAGGCAACTGCAGGACCGTGTGTTCGTCGATCGCGTACGTAGCACCTGGCTCGAACGAATCACCGGTGTAGCGCGCGATGTTCGAGATGCGCAGTTCGTCCAGCACGCCGACGAAGTGCCCGGTCGGGTTCCCGCTGCCATCCACGTCGGCGCCGACGATCAACGGCAGGTCGTTCGGGCGCCGCGCTCCGCGCGAGGTACGCCGGCCGATGAGCTGACCGTCCACGTACAGCAACACTTCGGCGCCGGTGAAGACACCGGCCAGGTGGTGCCACGTGTCCTGCTTCAAGATCGGTCCATCCGCTTCGACGACGTCGTAGCCGCGGCCCGAGTGCACCATGAACGCCGGCACGCCGCCGCTGATGAAGAAGCCGTACCCGCTGCTCTCGGTCTTGTTGATCAGGCCCTGGCGTTCGTGGAACTTGTCGGCCTTCATCCAGGTCTCGACCGTGAACGGACCGTCGTGCAAGCGCAGGCGCTCGCTCGCGATCGAGAGCGAATCGCTGCCGTCGAAGCGCATGCCCTGGCGCCGCACAGGTGTGTCAAGTGCGACGCCGGTTTCGGGATATGCGGTCAGCACCAGTTCCAGCACCGCCGTACGCTCCGGCGACGAGATGCGTTGGTGCTCGGCCAGATAGTCGATCTGCCAGTGCAGTTCGGGCATGGCGAAGTCGTCGTCCAGCGTGTGGGCCGGGCGGTCCAGGTGGAAAGTCCAGGTCGCCGTTGCGCCGGGTTCGATGGTCACGTGAACGTGCTCGCTGCCCGATCTCCAGCGCCAATCGGCGGATTGGAGCCAGCTGGAGACCTCGATCGTGCGCGACGTCGGGTTCGTGAGCTCCATCGGCACCTCGAAGACCGCGCCCTCGGTCGGGTCGAACAAGAGGTCGACCTGGGCACGCGGGCGGACGTCCCGGGACAGCGTGCGCACGTCGTCGCTGACCTCGGCCGTGATCTCACGCGGGTCCAGCACGGCACCGACGGGCACGACGCTGATCGCCAAATCGTCGCCACGCACCGTCACCATGTGGAACTCGTGCAGGAAGCCGGCTTCCGGAACGTCACCGCTCTGGTGCCCTCCGACGGTCGCCAACGTGAAGTACTCGATCCCGTCGCGCACACCGTCGTAGCGCATCAGGTGGATGTGTCCCGCGAAGACCGCGGACACGTTGCCGGCCGCGGCGAGCTCGTGGTGGACGCGATCCCAATCGGAGCCGTAACCGCCGCCGATCCAGCGCGGATGGTGCAGGAAGACGAACACGTGTTCGGCGCCCTGGGTTCTCTTCAACGTGTCCTGCAACCAGGCGAACTGCTCGGGACTCATCGACTGGGATTCGGGGCGATGGAACGTGCGCTCGCCCGTCTTCGGATCGCCCTCGTCGCTGAACAGCACGACGAACCAGCAGTTCTGATGTTCGAACGCGTACCAGAGCGGGCCGAAGTGCTGCTCGTAGTTCGCTTCGTGCTCGCTCTCGGGTCTGCCGTTGCCGCGCCAGTAGATGTCGTGGTTGCCGGCGACCGGGAACCACGGCATGTCGAGCGCGCCCATCACGCCCTTGAACTGCAACATCTGCGCCATCCACGCGGGCGTCTGGTTGTAGCCCTGGATCAGGTCGCCGACGGTCATCACCAGGTCCGGCGCGAACAGGTTCGTGTCCTCGACCGCTTGCGCAAGCACGTGGATGCCTTCCGCCGGTCCGCCCGTGCGATCGCCGTAGACCGCGAACGTGAAGGCGTCCTCGTCCTTCGGAAGGGGGAGCGTGACGCCCGACTCGCGGTTCGTCAGGAAGCGGTCCTCGTCGGCCAGGACGTGCGAGTCCGAGGCTTCCGAAGCTTGGCCTCCGGAGAAGAGGGACGCGCCGCCGAGCAGGGCGAAGCACGCGAGACCGAGCCGCACGCGCGTGCGAGGCTGGAGGGTGGAGTGAGCGGATTTCTGCATGGGACCTCGTGGGGGCCCGATCCTAGAGTGCCTGGAGCGGACTTCTAGCGTGGGCTCACGAGTCTGCCCGTGGGGACCGCAGAGGGGGATCCCCTCACGGCCCTCCCTCACGGCCCCCGAAATGATGAAATCTGCTGATCCATCGGGCGTCCGTGACGTTCCCGGTGTGCCCACGGCCGCTCCGGTCGCCGTCGGCACTCGGATCTCCCCGAGAACCCTCCTGTCTCGATCCGTCTGGACTCAAGATGCGCTGCATGTCCCTCCACCTCGTTCCTGTCTCCGTCCTCGCCCTGCTCCTCGTCTCCACCCCGGCCGCCGCCCAGGGCACGCCGATCGGATTCATCGAGGACTACGCCCTGGCCACCGATCGCACCGCGGCGCTCGACCAGCTGATCCCCGGGACCGAGGAGTACTACTACTACCACTGTCTGCAGCGGCAGCACGAGGGCAACTACGAACAGGTCGAGGAGCTTCTGGCCACTTGGCTGCGCCGTCATTCGCGCGGCTCCCAGATGCGCGAGATCGAGAACCGGCAGGCGATGCTGACGTTCCCGTCCGACCCCGAACGCAGCTTGAAGTTGGTGCGCGAGCGCATCTCGCTGCACTTCGACCATCAACGCCAGGTCGCCGGTGAGAGCCCGAACCTGCCGACGCGACTGGACCCGGGCGTGCTGGCATGGGACGTCCTGCGCGATCGTGCTCTCGGCAATCATCGCCACCGCGTCGACGGGTTCCGCCCGCCCGCGTTCGACCGTTTGATGGGGATGGATCTGTCTTCGCGCCAGGTCGCGGACCTGCTCGGCAAGCTGAGGCGTCCCGACGCGCCGAACCTCGTGCAGCGCATCGTCGAGAACCTCCGTGACGATCGCGCCAAGGGGTGGGGCTCGATGCACGTCCACGGCCAACTCACGTTGAACCAGATGGATGCGGTCGCGGAGCAGATCGGTCCGATTCGCAACGACCCCGACTTCATCAGCCAGTACCTGCAACGCTTGGCGCCCGGCAGCGATGTCAAGTTGGACGCCGATCGCGATGCCGAACTGGCCTACCTCGAGCGCCTGCAAGCGTTCGTCGACCGACTGTCGCCCGTGCAGAACTCGTTGAAGGCGCACGTTCTGTACCACCGCTTGAAGTTCGATCTGAAGCAGGGTGCCCCGAACAAGGCGCGCTTCATGGCGTACCTGCGCTTGCCTCGCAATCGAGGCCCGGTGAACGAGGACTTCGTCAAGCGTGCTCCGCGCGGGCATTCCGTCGCCGACGTGCGTGCGAGGTTCGCGACCAAGTACGATGCGCCGGGCAGCGACGAGGACCTGATCCGCGACCACCTGGAGCACTTGTTCCAGACCGAACAGAGCTACGAGCCGTACCTCGAACTGCTCGACAAGGACTGGCTCGAGCGCGTGTTCGCCGAGACGAAGATCCTGGCCGGTATCGGCGACATGGAGCGTTGGTACACGTTGTTGGATTCGCCCAGCCGCTACGAGGCGTTGCGCGAGCGCGTCGAGATCGACTTTCCGGTCACCCAACGCACCGACTTCGGTGCCGACGAGGCCGTGACGATCGACGTCGATCTGAAGAACGTCGAGACGTTGCTGGTCAAGGTGTTCGAGATCAACGCGCTGAACTACTACTTGCAGGAACAGCGCGAGGTCGACGCCTCGATCCCGCTGGACGGCCTGGTCGCGAACCAGGAAGCCACGCACTCGTACGAGGTCAACGCCCTGCGCCGCGTGCGCCGCACGTTCGAGTTCCCCGACCTCGCGCGCCCGGGCGTCTTCGTCGTCGAGTTCATCGGCAACGGCATCTCCAGCCGAGCCGTGCTACGCAAAGGACGCTTGCAGTACACCGAGCGCGTCGGCGCCGCGGGCCACGTGTTCCACGTGCTCGACGAACACGGGCGCCCCGTCGACGACGCGTCCATCCGCTTGTCGGGCCGCATGTATCGCTCCGATGAGACGGGCGGCATTCCGGTCCCGTTCTCGACCGCGCCCGGTACGCGCAACTTCATTCTGGAGGGCGCAGGCCGCACGACCCTGGAGCGGTTCCAGCATCAGAAGGAGCGCTACACTTTGGAAACGGGCATCCACGTCGATCGCGAGACGTTGCTCGAGGGTCGCACCGCCAAGATCCTCGTGCGTCCGGTGCTGCGCGTGAACGGCTACGAGACCAGCTTGAAGTTGCTCGAGAATCCGCAACTGGTGCTGACCTCGACCGATCTGCACGGCACACGCACGACCCAGGTCATCCGTGACCTTGCTCTCACCGGGGACGCCGAGTACGTCCACGAGATCACCGTTCCGCCCGGCTTGATGCACTTGCAGGTCGAACTGCGCGGCCAGGTCGAGGCGCTCAGCACCGGCTCCGACGTCGACTTGCGCGGCGGACCCAAGTCGTTCTCGATCAACGGCATCCGCGCGACGGCCCAGGTCGCCAGCCCGATGTTGAGCTTGACGCCGCAGGGGTTCGTGATCGACTTATTGGGGCGCAACGGCGAGCCGATCGCGGACCGCGCGGTGTCGGTCCGCATGCGACACGCGCTGGTGACCGATGATGTCGTCGCCAGTTTGAAGACGGATTCACATGGACGCGTCCACCTGGGTCCCTTGCCTGACGTGACGCACCTGACCGCGCTGAACGTGGGACACGAGACCGGCAGTTGGGACCTCGACCTGCGTCGGCGTACGTACCCGACTCGCATGCACGGCCTGGCGGGTTCGACCCTCTGGATCCCGCTCGAGCACGAGGTCGATCAGCTGACGCCGTCGCTCGCTTCGCTCTTCGAGCTCCGTTCGGGTGAGTACGCGACCGATCGCTTCTCGAACCTGACGTTGAAGGGCGCGTACCTGGGCGTTTCGCGCTTGCCGGCCGGCTCGTACCAGCTGTACTTGAAGGATGCCGAGCGAACGGTCGACATCGAGGTCACGGACGGTCGCGCGGTCGAGGGTTGGGGCGTCGGTCGGAACCGCATGCTCGAGCTGCAGCCGACCGCCGGCATGCACCTAGCTTCCATGGGGATGCGCGGCGATGCCCTCGAGGTGCGCGTCGCCAACGCGACCGACGACACGCGTGTTCACGTGACCGTCGATCGATACATGCCGACGTTCGATGCTGGCTCGAGGCTCGGCGTCGGTGCGGATCCGACCCCGATCCTGGCCGAGATCGTGAACGCGGATTCGAGCTATCAGGCCGGCCGCGAGATCGGCGACGAGTACCGCTACATCTTGGATCGCCGCCTGGTGGACAAGTACCCGGGCAACATGCTGAGCCGTCCTGGGCTCCTGTTGAACCCTTGGGCGATCGAGGAGACGAATTCGATGATCGGGCTCGGTGGTGGAGCCGGTGGGAAGTTCGGCAATCGCCGCGGAGGTGCTACCAGTCGTGGTGGCGCACCCGGAACTGCTGCCCAGGGTGGTGCGACCGTCACGGCGGGCAGCTTCGCCAGTCTCGAGTACCTGCCCGACACGGCCGTCGTCCTGACCAACCTGCGGCCCGACGAGGACGGCCTCGTTCGCATTCCGCGCGCCGCTCTGGGTGGCGGTCACGTCGTGACCGCGGTGGTCGTCGACGGCGCGGACACGGTGACACGGACCGCGGCCTTGGCCGAGACGCCTTACCAGTTGCGCGACCGACGCCTGACCGATGGCCTCGATCCCGCAGTGCACCTCAGTCAACAACGCAGCATCGACTTCGTGGAAGCCGGTTCGACCGTCACGATCGAGGACATCGGGTTCTCGACCGCGGAGGCCTACGACGACCTGGGCTCGGTCTATCGCCTGTACCAGTCGCTCAGCCGCAACGAGCACCTCGACGACTTCGAGCCGTTGATGCGCTGGAACGAGCTCGACGTGGACGCGAAGCTCGCCTTGTACGACGAGCTCGCCAGTCACGAACTGCACGTCTTCCTGCACGAGAAGGACCGCGCGTTCTTCGACGGCATCGTGGCGCCGTATCTGGCGAACAAGGGCCACAAGACGTTCCTGGACCATTGGTTGCTCGAAGCCGATCTGGCCGAGTATCTGGACCCCTGGGCGTTCGAACAATTGAACTTGGTCGAGCGCATTCTGTTGACCCAGCGGGTCGAGGGGCGCGGCGAGAATGGCGCGCGTCACGTGCGTGAGTTGTGGGAGCTGATCCCGCCCGATCACGAGGAGTACTTCCGCGCGTTCTCGTTGGCCATGGCGAACGATGCGTTGGACGCCAAGCCGGGTCTCGCGGGTCGCCTGCGCACCCGGACCGCGGAGTTGAAGGAGAAGAGCAAGGATGGAGGCGACTGGCGCGGTCCCGGGGACTCGGTTCCGCCGCCGGCCGAGTCGGAGAGTGGTTCCGATGACTTCTTCCTGGGGGATGCTCTCGAGGAGATGGAGGACGCCGAGGAGGAGCCGGTCAACGAGGACTCCCTCGTCCCGGCGCGCAAGGCTCTCGCTCAGGACGAGGACCTGCAGCGCCGCCAAGGCGCGACCCGCATGTGGCGCGACGTCGACCCGACCCAGGCCTACGCCGAGCACAACTACTACCACCGCACGATCGAGGCGACGACGCCGGACATGATCCGCGCGAACGGCTTCTGGTCCGACCTGGCCAGTGCTCCGGCGGACCAACCTTTCCGTTCTTCCCACTTCGCGCAGTGCGCGGGCAGCTTCGCCGAGATGATGCTGGCGCTCTCGTTCCTGGACCTGCCGTTCGAGGCGGCCGAGCACGAGATCGAGTTCGAGGGTGCGCGAATGACGATGAAGACGGGTGGGCCGATGATGCTCTTGCGCGAGGACCTGCAGGTCGCGCGTGCCGCGGAAGGCGAAGCGCTGCTGCTGATCAGCCAGAACTTCTTTCGTCACGACGACCGCTACGTCTTCGAGGGCAACCAACGTCGCGACAAGTTCGTGACCGGCGAATTCCTGACGGGTGTTGCTTATGGATGCGAGGTCGTGCTGACCAACCCGACCTCGACACCGCGCGAGCTCGAGGTCCTGATGCAGATTCCCGAAGGCGCGATCGCGCTCGAGAGTGGCAGCGTCACGACCGGTCGCACGGTCAGCTTGAACGCCTACGAGACCCAGAACCACGAATTCGCGTTCTACTTCCCGAAAGCCGGTGACTTCGCACATTACCCGGCGCACGTCGCCCGGGCCGGCCAGACCGTCGGACACGCCGAGGCGGTGCGCTTGAACGTGGTGGATCAGCTGAGCGAGATCGATACGACGTCCTGGGAGTACGTCTCCCAGCTCGGTTCGAACGACGACGTTCTAGCCCACCTGGATGCAGCGAACCTGCAGCGTATCGACCTGACCAAGATCGCCTGGCGCTTGCGCGACCGGACTTTCTTCAATCAGGTCTTGGGCCGCCTGCGTCCGCGACATCGTTATGACGACACGATCTGGTCGTACGGCGTGCACCACAAGGATCTGTCGTCGACGCGCGAGTACTTGAGCCACGCGGACCACTTCCTGAACCAGTGTGGCGCGGCGTTGGTCTCGCCCTTGGCGACGATCGACCCGATCCAACGCGAGTCGTACCAGCATCTGGACTTCGATCCGATGATCAATGCGCGGGCGCATCCGTTCGGGGATCGCCGCGAGATCCTGGACCAGGACATGGCGCATCAGTATCTGGGTTTGCTGAACGTCTTGAAGTATCGCCCGTCGCTGACGGACGCGGATTGGCTGGACGTCACGTACTACTTGATGTTGCAGGACCGCGTGTCCGAGGCGTTGCAGGCCTTCGCTCGCGTGGACGCGTCCAAGCTGTCATCGCAGATCCAGCACGACGCGATGCGCGCTTACCTGGCCTTCTACGGTGATGACCCCAGCCAGGCCCGCGACATCGCACTGCAGTACGTGGATCACCCGGTGGCCCGTTGGCGCAATCAGTTCAACGAGATCCTGGCTCAGCTGGACGAGATCGAGGGCCGCGGAGTCGCGGTCGTCGATCCCGAGAACCTGAACCAGAACCAAACCGGTCTGGCGGCGGCCGAGGCGACGTTGGACCTCGAGGTCGCAGCGGGTCAAGTCTCGATCGATTACCAGAACCTCGAGGGCTGTGAAGTGCGCTTCTACGAGATGGACATCGAGTTCCTGTTCTCGACCAGCCCGTTCGTACAGCAGGGTTCGAACGCGTTCGCCTATATCCGTCCGAACCTGACGCAGTACGTACCGCTCGACGCCGACCAACCGAGTCACTCCATGGCGATCCCGGCCCAGTTCGCCAGCTCGAATTTGATGATCGAGGTGCGCGGCGCAGGTGTGACGCGTCGCCAAGCCCATTACGCGAACGAACTGAACGTGCAGGCGGTCGAGGCCTTCGGGCATCTCAAGGTGACCCACGCGCAGATGCAAACGGCGTTGCCGAAGGTGTACGTCAAGGTGTTCGCCAAACTGGCCAACGGTACGACGCGATTCCACAAGGACGGTTACACGGATCACCGTGGTCGTTTCGATTACGTCTCCCTGTCCGCCAGGGACTCGGAGGCGATCGAGCGTTTCTCGGTGTTGATTCTCAGCGAGAACGACGGCGCGGTGATTCGCGAATTGGCACCGCCGCAGAAATAGGTTTCTTACGCGACTTTCAACCGGGTTTACCCCCGGCGTCGCCGTACCGGGCGCGTCCGTTCCAGCCCTCCGGCTAGAATGGGCGCGTTCCTTCTCGGGTCCCCATGCACATCACCACATATCTCGCTCCGGCCGTTCTGGCTCTCGCTGTTTCGACGCACGCTCCCACGCGAGACGACGCGGTCGTCTTCGAGGACCTGCACCTCCAAATCACGCCGCTCGAACTCGAAGGTGTGACGCACGAAGTCAGCGAGCGGGATCTCGAGCGTGCTTCGTGGAAGGGCAAGCTGGGCACGACCGAGATTCACATCCAGTTGTTGAAGCAAAGCGGTGCGTTCGGCGAACCGGATGCGGTCATCGAGTACGCGGTCGACAACATGTCCCGCGGCAAGTACGCCTACGTCATCTCGGAGGACTTCTTCCTTCAGGGTGATTACGGCTTCGCGTCGTTCGCGGCCTGCAGTGCCGGCGAGGTGCGCGAGGAGGGCCGCACCGGTTCGATCGCCAGCCGCTATCTGTTGAGCTGCCTGCTGCCCGACGGTGCCTACATCGTCCAGGTCGACTGCACGCCGCGCGCCGACAAGGACGTCGATGCGGCGGTGCGCAAGTTCTTCGAGGACGGTGTCGTCTACGATGGCGACGAACGCGACGCCGAATGGACCCAGGACCAGGTGCGCGACCGTTGGCTTCAGGACACGCCGGACGATCTGCACGAGGACTTCCTTCTCAAGCTGCGCAAGCCGGGTTGGGTCAAGAAGGCGATCATCCGCACGGATCACTACCTGGTGATGACCAACTCCTCGGGCGGCAAGGCGTTCGCCAAGCAGCTCGAGAAGAACTACGACGAGATCCGCAAGATCTATCCGTTCGCCGAGGTCAAGGGCCGTCAGCTGATGCCCGTGTTCCTCTTCCAGAACGCGGACGAGTACTACGGCTTCTACGCGCGCAAGACCGGAATCAGCAAGCAGCAGGCGGCACGCTCCAAGGGCCACGCGTTCATGGATTACTACGCGACGTGGTACGAGGAGCCCGGCGACCCCGTGCACATCCACGAACAGGTGCACCAGATCTTCAAGAACCGCCTGAGCCTGTGGGGCGGAGGCTCCTGGTTCCAGGAAGGCGTCGCCGAGTACGTCTCGTCGAGCAAGCCCGACCGCGTCGGCGTCGCGTACCTCGTCAAGAAGGACCGCCACACCAAGATGCGCGACTTCTGCCAGCTGCCCAGCCTGCTCTACTCCTCGAACCCGGACGGCAAGACGTCCGGCGGCAGCGAGGCGGGCGACCACTACAAACAAGCCGCCCTGTTCATCGAGTTCCTGCGCGAGGACAAGAAGCGCAAGAAGCAGTTCCCGGACTTCCTGCAACGCATGGGCAAGGTCCCGCGCGGCTACATGAAAGGCATCGCCGACGTCTTTCAGGACGTGTACGGCGAAACGATCGACGAGGTCGACGCCGCGTTCCAGGCCTACGCGAAGAAGCGCTGAGCGCGTGCGGGTCGAGCCCGTGGTGACCGAGGCAAGGGGAGCGGGTACTCTCGGCCGAGGAGATCACTCATGGGATTCAATTTGGCATGTATTGTGCTCACCGCTTGCTGTGGGAGCGCCCAGGATTCAGAACCGACGCACTGGGTCGAGGTCTACGATCTACGCAGCCTGACAGCGTCCGCGCTGAAGGTCGGCGGTGGCGTCGACATGCTGCATCCCGGGGGGATCTTGCTCGGGGAACTGGAGCCCGATCGTCCAGACATCGTCCTGGGAGATCCCGTTTGGACCCTGACCGACCACGAACTGGATCAGCTCGCGCACGACTTCCTGGCTCCCGGTCCGTTCCCTGATGAGGCCAAGATCAAAGTCGTGGCGGGGTTCCTGACTCTGGACGGAAGCGCTGCACAGCACGAGATGACCGAGCGTTGGACCCACACGCTGTACAGCCACCTGCATCGCATGGCGGGTTACGAACTGTACCGCTTGGACCGCATACCGCCCGATTGGTCCGGAGTGCTGAGCGCGGAGCAGGTGCAGGACTGGCTCGACGCTTCGGGCGAGGTTCCCGATCACGAAGTGCGCAACCCATTGGGCGTGCGCGTGCTCCTCGGCGCGCGGGCTTCCAAAGCGCTTCCCTACGACCTCGATGTCGAGGTGGCCCAGTTCGAGGCCGTCTCCGATCCGTCCATCACGCGGGCGATGGACTCCTTCGAGCTTGGTGCCGTTGCGCTCGAGACCTCCGATGGCCGGTTCTTCGTTCGTCAGTGGGGCGTGACCTCGACCCAGGTCGGCGAGCCGCGACATTTCCAGTTCCTTGAGTCCGTGCCGAACTTCCTGATGTTGCCCACGATTCAGGGGACCAAATGGACAAGCTCCGGCGTCATCGAAGACGGCGGTGGCATGGTCGTCGGCCACGAGGAAGGCTCGCGCGGTGTTTCGCTGCTGGTGATTCGCAAGGAGCGCACGCAGGACCCCGAGCAGGACTCGGAGGGGGTACCGATCGGGATCCTCACCGCGCCACCGGTCCAATCCTGGGCGTCGCTCACCAGAGATGTGTCCCCGAGCGGAGGTCAGGTTCCGCTGGAGCAGGAGTGGGACGAACTGGCTTTACCTGCGTACCAGCCGGACGGTCTGGTCTCGGCGCTGGTCGAGGCTACGCGGGCCGTCGGAGCCAAACTCGACTGGAGGCTGGTGCACGCAGCTGCGTTTCCCATCACGGACACTAGCGCTGCGCAGATTGGGAGGGAGTGGATCGCGAGCTGGGAGAAGCGCCTCGCTCGCACGATCTCGATCGAAGTCCGGTACGGCTACGTGGATTCCAAGGACTGGTCCGAGCGACGCCTTGCATCCGCGAACGCGGAGGACTGGTTGGACCTGCTTGGGCGCCGTGTCGTGACTCAGGCGCGCAGCGGAGATTCCGTCTTCGTGCACGGCACGCTCTCGACCTGGTACCTGCAGGACTACGACGTGCAGATTGCCCAGGGCGTGTCCATCACAGATCCGATCGTTGCGGACTCCGAGACAGGTATGAAGTTCTGGTGCCGCCCGCGACTGGCGCCTGGTGGGAAGATTCAGGCCTGGACGCACTTCGGCGTGGCTGCGGAAGTCGCCCCGATGGAGGTCATCGAAGCACACTTCCCGTATGCACCAGCCGAGAAGGCCATCCCCTTGGTCACCTCGGGCCGCATCGAACTGCCCAACGTCGAGATCGTGAACGAGGTCCAGGAGTCGTCGCTCGAGTCCGGTCGGTGGACTCCCTTGGTCGTCTCCAAGATGGACGGATTGGACCGAGTGCTCGTCGCGGTCCTACGGCTCACGGCGGACCGATGAGATTCTTCACGGTGCTTCACCTGGCTTGTCTATTGGCTTCCAGTGTGTGCGCGAGCGCGCAAGACACGGAGCCGACGCACTGGATCGAGGTCTATGACCTGCGCAGCCTGACTGCCTCTGCGCTGGAGTCCGGCGGTGGCGTGAACATGATCCCATCGGGCAAGTTCGCCATTGGTGGTATGGAGCCCGTGCACCTCGACATCGGCATCGAGGACCCGGCCTGGACGTTGTCCGACTTCGAGTTGGAATCCCTCGCACGTGCCTTCATCGACGTGTGTCCGTTTCCCGAGGAGGCCACAATTCGTGTATCGGCAGGCTTTCTGACCCTGGACGGGAGCGTAGCACAGCACGAGCGGACCGAGCAGTGGACTCGTGCCTTGTACGATCAACTGCACCGCACGGCGAGCTATGAGCTGTATCGCCTGGAGCGCGTCCCCTCCGACTGGACAAGCGTCGTGACCGCCCAGCAGGTGCAGGCATGGCTCACGTCGTCGGGCACGGTGCCCGACTTCGAGGTTCGCTGTCCGTTGGGCAAGCGAGCGCTCCTCGGCGCGCGGGCGTCCAAAGCCATCCTCAGTGACTACGACACGGAAAAGGCTCAGTACCAGGTCGTCGTCGATCCGTGGATCCTACCGATCATCGACGGGATCGACTTGGGGGCCATCGCTGTCGAGACTTCGGATGGCCGGTTGTTCGTCAGGCAGTGGGGCCTCGCGTCGCACCAGGTGCATGAGCCGCGACGCTTCCACCTCTTGGAGACGGAGCCCCACGTCCTGATGTTGCCGACCGTGGAGGACGTGCAATGGACTAGCTCGGGCATCCTCGAGGACGGCGGTGGCATGGTCATCGCTCACGACGCGATGGCGGGCGGAACACGATTGCTCGTCCTTCGCAAGGATGAAGAACCTGCGAACGACCTGGGCTTCATTCCGGTCGGGGTGCTGACCGCAGCACCTCTCGTATCCTGGCCGTGGCTGACCAGGGACGTGCTTCCAAGTGGTGGGATGAGTCCGCGAGACCCAGGACTGGAGTTCTCCGAACAGGCAGCTTTGCAACAGGTCGACTTGATCTGGGGACTCGGGGATGCAACGCGGGAGGCCGGAGTCGAGATCGCGTGGCGCATCGTCAACGACGCCGCGTTCCCTATGGCCACATCGAGTTCCTTGGGGGCCGCCAAGAGTTTCGTCGAGGACTGGGAGGAGCGAGTTGCGCGCACGATCTCGATCGACGTCCGTTACGGACAAGTGGACGTGCAGGATTGGAAAGAACAACGTGCCCAGTCCGCGCGCGCGGAGGACTGGTTGCATCTGCTCGACCACAGAATCGTCACGCAGGCGCGCAATGGGGACTCCACCTATGTGCGAGGCATACTCTCAACCTGGTACCTGCACGACTACGACGTGGATGTTGGCAACAGCGGAATCTACCCCGCCGCCCCTTACGTCTCGGACTCCGAGACGGGCATGAAGTTCTGGTGCTGCCCGCAACTCGCACCCGGAGGAACGATTCAGGCTTGGACGCATCTCGGAGTCGCCGCCGAAGTCGCTCCGCTCGAGGTCTACGAGGCGCACTTCCCGTACGCACCTGCGGAGAAGGCCTCACCCTTGTTCCGCTCCGGCCGCATCGAACTCCCGCACGTCGAGATCGTCAACGAGGTCCAGAACGCGATTCACGAATCCGGGGAGTGGTCTCCGCTGGTCGTCTCCAGGATGGACGCCTTGGACCGTGTCCTGGTCGCGGTGATCCGCATGACCGTGGACTGATTTCGTGTCGCTGCGAATCGACATGAGAATCCCAAGGCCTTCGAGGACAGCGGGCCGCACCTTTGCGAGGATGCCCGCATGTTCGCGCTGACTCCGATGCTCCTGGCTGTTCTGGCCCAATCCGACGACCCCATCTTCGTCGAGGTCACCGGCGAGGCCCTCCCCGGCGTCACCACCACCTGCGGTTCTCCCAACAAGGACTGGATCATGGAGGTGAACGGTGGAGGCCTTGCGCTCGGGGACCTCGACAACGACGGCGACATCGACCTGGTGATCGTCGACGGTTCGACCTTCGAGCGCATCGAGGCCGGCACCTTGAGCCTGCCGCCGCGCGTCTTCCTGAACGACGGCGACGGGACGTTCACCAAGGGCGGTAAGGGCTGGACGTTGCCCGCGGGGCGTTGGGGCACCGGCGCTGCTCTTGGCGACGTCGATGGCGACGGGTTCCTGGACCTGGTCGTCACGAACTGGGGCGCGAACAAGCTGTATCTGAACGCCGCCGGTCAGGGCTTCGTCGACGCGACCCACGCATGTGGCCTCGATGGAGAGACCTGGAGCACCAGCGCGGCGTTCCTCGACTACGACCACGACGGTCACCTCGACCTGTACGTCACCGGCTACCTCGTCTTCGATCGCAAAGTCACGCCGCCGCGCGGCACCAACGGCTGCCTGTGGAAAGGGCACTCGGTGATGTGCGGGCCCGAGGGACTGCACGCCGAGGGCGACCGGCTCTACAAGGGCGACGGCAACGGCAAGTTCGTCGACGTTACCGAGGCGGCCGGGATCAGCGCTGCCACACCCGGCTTCGGGCTGGGCGTCATGACGCTCGACGCCGATGGGGACGGCGACACCGACCTGTACGTCACGAACGATTCGATGCCGAACTTCCTGTGGGAGAATCAGGGCGACGGCACTTTCAAGGAAGTGGCCTTCCGCCGCGGCGTCGGTCACGACAACCAAGGCCGCGAGCAAGCGGGTATGGGCATCGCCTGCGCCGATTGGAACCACGACGGTCGTCCGGACCTGTTCGTGACGAATTTCTCGGGCGAGTCGAACGTGTTGTATCGCTCGTCGCGCGGCATGAGCTTCCGCGAACGCTCCGGACCGATGGGGCTCGGAGGACCCAGCTTGACGCGCTTGGGCTGGGGCACCGGTTTCGGCGACCTGAATCTCGACGGCCACTTGGACCTGTTCGTGCTGAACGGTCACGTGTATCCGATCGCCGATCATCCGGGCACCGACACGACGTACGCGCAAGCGGATCAGCTGTTCCTCGGCGCGTCGGATCGGTTCCACGAATCGGTGCTGGCCGAGACGCGTCCCCGCGTGTCGCGCGCGGGCGCGCTGGCCGACCTGGATCGCGACGGAGATCTCGACCTCGTCGCGCTCTCGGTCGAAGGACCCGTACACGTCTTCCGCAACGAGACGCCCAAAGGACGCCATTGGATCGCCTTCGCCTTGGAGGGTGGTGGCGCCAACACGTTCGGGCTCGGCGCGCGCGTGGAGTTGGTGTTCGAAGAGCAGCACCGTTGGGCCGAGATGCGCACCAGCGGTGGATTTCAAGCCTCCGTCCCGGCCGAAGTGCACTTCGGTCTCGGTACCGTCGACAAGCTCGATGCGGTCGTCGTTCACTGGCCGGATGGCAAGCAGCAACGCATCGAGGCACCGGCCGTCGATCAGCTCCACCGCATCCCCGAGGACACGACGCGATGATGTTCCTGCTGAACCTGTTGCTCGCGTTCACGCAGCTGCCGACCCTCGAACTTGCCTCGACTGCTGTGCAGGAGGCGCCGCCGACTCCCGAGGTCGACATCCTGGATCGCAATGCAGCCGACCTTCCGCGAGTCGCCGCCGAGACCTGGGCGTCCTGGAAGCCAGGCGAGGAGCCGTCGATCCACGTCCTGGGCGCGTTGACGCACGGCAACGAGGCCTACGGCGTGAACAACTACCCGGTGGCCCTCGAGGGCTACTGGGATGTGCTCGAGCTGTCGCCGGGCTACCCGCCCGTCCTGCATCAGATGGGCGTGATCTACTTCCGCCTGCACCGCTACACGGACGCGATCGAGTGCTTCGAGCGCTTCTTGTTGCAGGTGCCGAACTACCTGACGGCGACGCGAGCATTGGGTCACGCGCTGTACAGCGTGGGCCGCTACGACCACGCGCGCATCCACTACGAGAACATCCTACGCACCGATCCGGCCAGTCACGAGACGCGCCGCGGCCTGGCGCTGACGTACTCGAAGTTGGGCGAGACGGACCTCTCGATCCTCGCCTTCGAGGTGTACCTGGAAGCGGTCCCCACCAACACCGAAGCACGCACGCAGTTCGCCGAGGTCCTCTACGACGCGGAACGCATCGAAGACGCTTTGGCTCAAGCGCGCCAAGCCGCAGCGGAGGATCCGTTCGCGCCACGTCCTTGGTTCATCACGTCGCGCGCGCTCTTCGATCTGGGACAGGACGAGAATGCGGAGATCGCGCACGCGAAGTTCGTCGCGTTGAACGAGGTGAGCGCGCAGGTTCGCGCCATCGAGAGTCAGCTGCTCGTTCAGCCGCGGCGTTTCGACTTGTTGCTCGCGTTGATCACGCTGCACAAGGACTCGGGCAACGCCGGTGGCGTGCGGGACATCGTGTCTCGATTGACCACGATCGATCCCGGCGAGTTGCGCTGGCCCAAGTACGGTCACCTCGTCCTGCACGAGATGGGGGACGCGTCGGGCGCGTTGGACGCCGCGCGATTCCTCGAGGAGAACTACCCGACCTCCCGGGAAGCGTTCGAGCACCTGCTCGAGTTCTACACCGAGATCGAGGACGTGGAATCGGCCCAGCGGATCGGCGCCAAACTCGACGGCAAGCAGCCCGGCGGGACGCCCGAAGAGACGCCCGATAGGGACGAGGCCAGCGACGAACATCCCGGCGGCTGAACGCAGGCCGCGAACCGCTCTAGGCGCTGCCTGGCGACAAGGCCGGAGACTGGCCTGGCTCGCTCCGCAAAGGGAGGTGACCTGCGGTCAGGGGGGGCCCGGAACCGGGTCTGTTTCGAGCTCAAAGGGCCTTCCAGGCCACCGTCTGAGGGTCGGTGACGTTTGCGGAGCGAACCAGGCCAGCCCTTTGGGGGGCCCTGGGGGCCCATTCTCGGGCCTCATCCCAACTCGACCCCTAGTCCGAGGGATTGTCGTCAGGGGGGGCGCCCGGGGATTCCGATAGGGGGATTGACCATGGAAGCACCCCTCCCGATCGACTTGATGAACCAGGAGTTCGAGGCCTTGAAGCGGGCCACGAACGATCTGAAGCGCCGCATCCAGGAAGCCCAAGAGGGGTCCTACTTCCATCGCGCCGACGATCGGGCCATGGCGATGCGTCGCCGCTTGTTCACCGCGCGCGGTCACATCGAACTCGCGTTGGAGACGTTGCGGGACGTTGAGAGTCAGGACACCGATGTCGCCTCGAAGACCGCCGAAGGCAGCTGGCTCGCGGGCAAGCTGCGTGGCTTGACGGACTCGTTGTTGGGCAAGTCACCCAACACACCGGCCGAGTCGACGATGAGCCAAGGGGCGTTCGAAGGCGACACCGGCGCGGTCTCCATCCCGGACCTGTTGGGGTTCCTTCAGGTGCAAGGCAAGACCGGCATTCTGATCGTGCAGGCCGACGACGAGAACATCACGATCGAGATCGAAGGTGGCCGCCTCGTGCACGCTTTCAGCACCAACACTCCCGACGAGACGAAGTTGGGCGAGATCCTGGTTCGTCAGGGCGCGATCACGCGCGACCGCCTGGCGTCCGTGTTCCAGTGCATGGGACGTTCGCGCAGCCTGCTGGGCGAGGCCCTGATCTCGGGCAACGTCGTGAACGAACTCGCGTTGACGCGAGCGTTGAACGAGCAGGTGCAATCGTTGTTCCATCGCTTGATGGCCCTGCGTCACGCCACGTTCCACTTCAGCCAGGGTCTCGGTCGGCAGAGCGACGGGCGTCGCGGGATGAACTTGACCCAACTGCTGCTGGAGTCCGCTCGTCATATCGACGAGTCCGGGAACCCGGTGCCGGACGCCGCGCTCAACTTCGACGTGATCGGCGAGGATGCGTCGTTCGGCGGCGACGACTCGGAAGCGGCTTGAACTAGGCGCGCGCGTTGCGCGTTCGCTCGCACAGTTCGCGGGCGGCATCGGACCATTCGGCGTACTGGAACGAGAATCCTGCGTCCAGCAGGCGCCCGGGGACGACGCGCCGGCTCTTCAGCACCAGCTCGGTCTCGGTACGCAGCAGGAACGTGCCGATCTCGAGCATCCAGCACGCGGCGGGAAATCCGATGCGAGTTCCCCACGCGCGGCGCAAGTCGCGCATGAAGTCCGCGTTCGGAAGCGGGCCCGGGGAACACAGGTTCACCGCGCCGGTCATGTCCTCGTGATCGATCAGCCACCGCACGGCGCGGATGAAGTCGTGTTCGTGGATCCACGAGACGAACTGACGGCCGTCGCCACACGTGCCTCCCAGCCCTCGGCGCACCAATCCCAGCAGCGTGGCGAAGATGCCCTTGGCGTCGGGACTCATGACTATGGCCGAGCGTAGAGCGACCTGACGCGTACGAGGCGTCACCGAGTCTTCGAGCGCCCGCTCCCACGCCTTCGCGACCTCGATGCTGAAACGCCATGTGTCGGGTGCGTCCGGCTCGTCACCGCCGAGAACACCCGTCGCTTCGTCGTTGGGTGTGTCGTAGCGATGTGCATAGATCGTCGCCGTACTCGCCTGCAACCAGACTCTCGGCGCGTCCACAGCTTCGGCGATCGCTCGCCCGAGGATGTGTGTGGAGTCGACCCGCGAGTCGATCATCAGCTTGCGGTTCCTTGCGTGGTAGCGGCAGTTCACGCTGCGACCGGCCAGGCCGATGACGGCGTCCGCTCCTTCGAGTTCGCGTGTCCATGATCCCAACGTGCGCGCATCCCAGACCGTCGTACGCCACGGCGCGGTCTGCGGACTTCGACCGAGCACCACGACCTCGTGTCCCTCTGCGTGGAACGCGCGAGCCAGCAGCGTGCCGACCTGGCCGCTTCCACCGGGGAGGACGATCTTCATGGGTTTGATCCTGAATTGCGCACGGGGCGTTGCGGATGAGAATCGATGGGAATGCGACCCACCCGTCGGAAAGAGTCCATGGGGCGGCCTGCGCCAAAGCCCTGACCTCGACCTGACCTGACCGACACCAGAGGTTCGCACGCCGTTGCTAGGATGCGAGCTCACCCCACTCCACACCCCGATCGCGGCAACTTGCCGCTGGAGGACGCGATGGTCCTGAATTCTCGGCGCACGTTCCTGGGCAACCTTGCAGGCAGCCTTCTGACGGTGGGGGTGGGAGCTTCTCTGGGAGGGCACACGGCCTGGGCCTTCGGGCGCGATCTCGAGTCGTTCGATGCGCTGCAGTTCGGCGACCTCGAGGACCTGGCCGGACTGTTGCAGGTCATGAAGCCGTCGCAGATGCTCGAGACCGTGACGGCCCTCCTTCGGGATGGCGAGTCGCTCGACCGCATCACCGCCGCCGCGACGCTGGCGAACGCGCGCCACTTCGGTGGCCACGACTACACGGGCTATCACTGCTTGATGGCGCTGATGCCGGCGTGGCAGATGTCGAAGCAACTGCCGCACCGGAAGGCTGCCTTGCCTGTGTTGAAGGTGCTGCACCGCCAGGCGACGCAGATGCGCATCGTCGGATCGCGCAAGAACGAGGCGCTCAAGAGCGAACTCCCCAGGCCGGCGCGCCTCGAGCGCTCCGCCGCCGTCCAGCAACTGCGCGCAGCCTACGTGGCCATGGACGTCGAGGCCGCCGAAGCCGCGTTCGCCGTCTTGGTGCAGGGTGATCCGCGCGAGGCGCTGAACGACCTGCAGGTCATCCTGCACGAGAACCTCGACGTGCACCGTATCGTCCTGGCGTGGCGCGCGTGGGAGTCCACGCAGTTGACCGGTACCGAGCACGCTCGGACCTTGCTGCGCCAGTCGATCCGCTGGTGCATCGACGAGTCGAAGCGGCGTGACGCGAGTGGGCGCAGAGCATCGTCGCTTCGCGACCTCTTGCCCGAACTGCTCGAAGAGCACGACCTCGCGGACGGTGCGACCGGAACGCGCAAGCTGTCCGACGCCGACCTCGAGGCCTCGGCTCGACGGGTCTTCGCCGCCACCCCGGAAGCCGCCGCTCGACACATGGCCGAACTGCTGTCCAAGGGCTTCGCTCCCGACGACGTCGGCGCGGCGCTTTCGATCGCGGCGAACCGTCTGGTGCTCTGGGATCCGGGTCGAGCGAAGGCGGATGGCGCGGAGAAGCCCAAGGGCAGCATCCACGGCGCATCGGTCGGCATCCACGCGTGCGATTCGGCGCGCGCCTGGCGCGACCTCGCCGCGGCGTCGAACCCGCGGAACCGCGTCGCGTGCCTCATCTCCGGCGCGTATCACACGGCCGGACAGAGTCATCGCGTAGGCAACGCAGCTGTTCTGGACGAGCAGGCCGCGCAGGACATGTCCCAGCGAACGGACGGGAACTTCCTCGAGGCCCTGCGGGAATCCCTGCAAGACGGACATCAGGGGCGAGCCGTTGAGGCGACCCGCCAGCACCTGAAGAATGGAGGACGCGCCCACGACGCCTTCATGGTGCTCGCCGACACGTCCCTCGATCAGTCGGGTGCGCTGCACGCCGAGAAGTACTACTGGACCTGCTGGCAGGAATTCGCCGCAGCCCGGGACGCGCACCGACACGATCAACTGCTCGCCCTGGCCCGTACGACCGCCAGTCAGGTCGGGGTTCTGGCCCCCGGCGTCGACCGGGCCCGTGAGCTCCTCAAAGGCTGAGTCCGAACCTCGCAACCCGCGTCGGGTAGGACGTACGTCAAGCTCCGCCGCACAGGGACCCTTGGGTTCGTGGTGGCTGTATCTTGGTGCTGCCCGTTCGCACACGATCCGTCCCACCATGCAGTTGTCCCTGATCCCCGTTGGTCTGTTCCTGTCGCTCGTGCCGTTCCATGGCGGGACCCTCACACCGGACGAGGCGACGACCGCCGCGGAGTCCGCTCTGGAATTGGCGCCCGAGGATCCCGAATTGTTGATCGCTGCCGCCGACGCGTGGTTGGCCGCGGACGACAAGGATCGAGCCGCGTGGTACGCGACCTTGGCGCGCGAGGCGAATGGCACCGACAGTCCGGATGCCGCGGTCGAGCGTGGGGTCGTGCGCATCCACACCGCCGTCGGGATGCCGCAGACCTCGCTGATCCCAGCGATCGACGAGCACTCGAAGCGTCTGTTCAACCTGGCCGAGGCCTGTCGCAAACGCAAGCTCTACGCGAACGCCGCCGAGTTGCTCGGTCGCCTGCGGGGCACGCGCTACGAGCGCCAGGCGATGGAGAAGTTGAGTTCGATCTTCCAGAAGGACTCGGTCGTGCAAGAACTCCTGGCGGCCGGCATCGAGGTGCCTCCGCGCGAGGATCCGGATGCGGACCCGGTGAAGATGGCGCGCCAGAACGCCAAGCACCGTACGTGGAAGAAGGCGTGGGAGGTGAAGTCCAAGAACTACACCGTGCGCACGAACATGGACTACGACATGGCCGTTCAGATCAGCCAGGCGATGGAGCAGATCAACGTCTACTACCGCGTGGTCTTCGGCTACAAGAAGTCCGGCGGCGGGATGCAGCGCTGTCTGGTCGAGGTGCATCGGACGCGCGACGGTTTCGACCTGGCCGAGGACACCGGCGATCGTCCGACCCTGGGCGGCTTCTATTCCCCGACCGAGAACCGCGTGGTGACGTTCGACGGCACGTCGATCGGGATGAGCATCGACGATCTGTGGGAGACGCTGTTCCACGAGGCCTCGCACCAGTTCACACGGCAGGTCTGGAAGCAGGAGATCCCCACCTGGCTCAACGAGGGGACGGCGTCCTACTTCGAAGGGGCGCGCATCCTGCCCGGCGGTGCGGTGGTGGCCAACGGGATCCCGGACTCGCGGCTCTCGTCGCTACGGGTCATCCAGCATCGAGGATCGCCCTCGCTGCGCGACGTGATCAACTACTTCGAGGCCGGTTCGTACCCCGGCGAGTACTACCCCGTCGGCTGGGGCCTCGTGTACTTCTTCCACAACTACGAGGACGCGGCTGGGGAACGGCCCTACCTCGAGATGTTCCGGAAGTACCGCGAGGAGTACCAGGGTTCCGGCGTACACGATGTGGAAGCGCGCTTCATCGAGTTCTTCGTGACGAAGGCCAAGGTCGACGGCGTCACCACGTTGGACGAGTTCGACAAGCTGTTCCAGTCGTGGATCAAGGACCTGAACACGACCCACTTCGGTGGTCGCGAGAAGGCGCGCGTCCTGTTCGAGCGTGCGCGCAAGCAGCGCGACCAGGGGCATCTGGAGAACGCGGCGGACACGTACCGCTGGGCGCTCGAGAAGCGGGACGATCATGCGGGCGTGTTGTTGGAACTCGCCGATGTCCTGGTCGAGCTGAAGCGTGACGATGCGGCGGTGTTCCGGTATCGGCAGTTGCTCGAACTGGCGCGCGGTGCGAAATCGCCGACGACGAAGTTGTTCGGGATCCAGGACAAGAACGCCGGAGAACTGGCCATTCACGCGCTGGAACAGCTTCGGGACGTGGAACGTGGCGTCGCGGATCTCATCGCCGTTCTTGGGGACGGTCTGTCCGATGCCGCGACGACGAGCACGTCCGCTTGGCTCGAGGCCGGCTTCCCGCGGGTGGCGCTCGTCCATCTGGACGAGGCTCGCGCGATCTTGAATCACCCGCGCCCGCTCGTGGAGTTGAGCGAGAGCACCGCGAAGGACACCGGCGCGGACATCTGGCGCTGGCGCACCTTGCCCGTGGATTCGAACCTGGATCGTTGGAGTGCGGACGACGGTTTCAGCGCCAAGAAGGGCGAGCTGGTCGCCAGCGTGGGCGACGAGATGCACCGCGCGATCTGCATCGATCGACCGGCCGATGCGTTTCACTATGAAGCCCATGTCTCGGTCGAGAAGGAGGGCCGCAACGCGATGCTCGCGCTGGTCCTGGGGGCCGGTGGACGCGAACGCTATGTGTCGTTCTCGCCGATCTCCAAGACGGTCGTGATGCGGGATGCGGACGAGGACGACCAGAGCAAGGACGCCGTGCAGGCGATTCCGATGCCGCGCTCCACGGATTGGAACCACTTCGTGATCGGCGTCGCTGTGCGCGATCGCAAGGCCGAGGTCTTCGTCGACGGCAAGTCGATCGGCACGTTCGAGATCACGGCGCGCGCGATGCGCGGTCGCCTGGGCGTCGTCGCCCAAGACGTCGACGTCGTCTACCGTCGACTGCGGGTCCGCGACGGGTCCTGATCAATCCTCTGACGGCCGCGTGTGGTCGAGGTCGCTGAGGTCGCCCGGGTAGACGTCCTCGGGCGTGGAGTAGCCGTCACCTTCCAGGAACAGGTTCGTCCAGCCTCCGCCCGCGATGTCCAGTTCGTAGGAGCCGTGCACCTCGTACCACTCTTGCAGCGACTGACCGACCTTCAGTCGTGGAGCGCGATCACCCTTGTCGACGATCTCGCGAACGAGGGTCCCGGGAAGGACGCAGCAACCGGTCATGAACTCGACCGTCGCCTGGCTCTTGCGGTAGGACTCGAGCAACGTGTCGAATCGGGGTCGGTCGGCGCGGTACAGGCCCACCAGGGCGAACAGGCGCCCCGCCATCGACGCGTTCCGCTCGACGTAGGCGAGCGCTTCCGCAGCGTTGGACTCTTGGAAGAGTCTGCGCAGTGCGATGACCTCGTCCGGCATCACGCCGGAAAAGCCGATCGCGTCCGTCGTGAAACGTTCGGCCTTCATCAGGATCTCGAGCGCCTCCGTACCGCGTTCGGTCAGGTCGAAGTCCCGGGGTGCCCGCGGCGGATCTTCGACGAGCACGCCGGGTCCGAACGGGACGTCCGTCGACGAGGGTACTTTGGCCGAGGGTTGGCAGGCGCAAGCGGTGAGCGCGACGATGCAGCAAAGAGCAGATCCGTTCATGGTGAGGTTCGTGGGTGCGTGTTCCTGGGGCTGCCGGTGCAGATCGGGTCGCCTCTCGAGCGGGAACGTCACGCGCGTGTTCCCGGACGGTTGGATCCTCGAAAAACCTGCCGAAGTTCAGGCCTCGTGACGCAAGTCGAACGCGGAGAGGCTCCGGCTCTGGGAGAATCCACCGACCTGGCCCGACGGAATCCACATGAACCTACTCACGTCCGCGCTCTGTTCGTTGTGCCTCTCGATGCCCCTGTTGCAGGACGCTCCGCCTCCGCCGGTCGCTCCTCCGGCCCAGACCGTCGCGACCGCCATCGCGAAGTTGCAGGCCCAGGACTTCGCGGGAGCTGCTGCCGACTTCGCGGTCGTCGTCGCGCGCGAACCGAACAACGGCCAGGCCTGGTTCCTGTACGGATTCTCGGAGCACGCGCTCGGCAATCTGGAGCGCGCGCTCGAGCTGCACACCAAAGCCGCGACGTTCCCGGCCCACCAGCCGGTGGCCTGCTACAACGCCGCTTGCGCCACCGCGCGACTCGGTCGCATCGACACCGCGTTCGAATGGCTCGCGCAATCACGCGCAGCCGGCTACGTCAACTTCCAGGCGATGTCCGTGGACGGGGATCTGGTCGAACTGCGCAAGGATCCGCGCTTCGCCGACTACCGAGTCGAGCCACCGAACTCGAAGAGGCCGTTCCTCGAGAACGTGACGATCCTGCACGACTCGTTCGGCGAGAGGGCCGGCGCCCAGTACGGTTGGGTCGCGCGCGCGATCGGAGATGCGGACGGCGACGGCGTGTCCGACTTCGCATCGACCGCTCCGTACCACACCGAGAACGGTCAAGCGACCGGCTACGTCGCCGTGATCTCGGGCAAGACCGGCAAGCGACTTCACCGCCTGATCGGCAAGCCGGGATCCATGTTCGGTTGGTCGGTCGCCCCCGCGGGTGACGTGGACCTCGATGGCTTCGCGGACCTCGTCGTCGGTGCGCCCGGTCCGGCGCAGGGGCGTTTCAAGGGTGAGGCCGTGGTCGTGTCCGGCAAGAGCGGCGCCACCCTGCATACCTGGACCGGCGCGGCGGCCTCGGATCGATTCGGACAGGACGCGCGCGGGGTGGGGGACGTGAACGGCGACGGCATTCCGGATCTGCTGGTCAGCGCGCCGCAGCACGACACCGCGGGCCCGGACGCGGGGCGCGTCTACCTGATCAGCGGCAAGGACGGCGCGCACCTCCATCACTTCGACGGCGAGAAAGTCGGGGACAATCTGGGCGGTGGAGGCGTCTGCGGTGTGTGGAACGAACGCCAGCAACTGCTCGTCGCATCGGGTGTCGCGGCAGGCGCGACGAACCAGGGTCGTATCTACGGTTGGGGCGGCCCCACGTTCGAGTCCCGCTTCGTGATCGACGGCATCCCGAGCTCGAGGAACCTGGGCTGGTTCCTGTCGATCGTTCCGGACGCGAACGGCGACGGCCTCGACGACGTCTACGGCACCGATTGGCACGACAACAAGGGCGGCCCGGCGGCCGGTCGTGCCTTCGTGTCGAGCGGCAAGGACGGCAGCTTGCTCGCCGAGTTCCTGGGCCAGCCCGGAGACGGTGCCGGTATAGGCGTCGGGCACGCGGGCGACCTGGACGGTGATGGCGTGCACGATTTCGTCGTCGGCGCGTGGCTCAACGGCGACTGTGGAACCCAGGCCGGTAAGGTGACGTGCTACAGCGGCAAGACCGGAGCCGTCCTGGGGACGTTGACCAGCCGTATCCCCGGAGACGTGCTGGGCTTCGACGCGGATGGCATCGGCGACGCGGACGGCGACGGCGTGCCGGACCTTCTGGTCACGTCCGCTTACAACGCAGCCCAAGGGGCGAAAGCCGGTCGAACGTACGTCGTGTCCGGCGCGTCGGTGTTGAAGCCTCGGACCGAGTCAGGCGATTAGGGGCATGTCCAATCGGAGTTACCGGGAGGAAGGTGACTGACACCGTACTCCCGACAGACACCGTACTCCCGGCAACTCCGATTGGACCCATCGCAAGAATGCGAAGGCTCAACAACGCGGGCGTTCGTCGATTCGAAGTGCGCGAACTCGAAGCGTCGTGACGACGAGGCGGCTCGGGGCTGGACTAGACCCGTTGCCAGTCCGGCTTGCCCGCGTAGGTCTCGCGGTAGTAGCGCGCTCGTTTCAGTTTCGAGGCGGCGCCCTCGTCCAGGAAGATGCGCACGTTCTTGTGCATCTGCAGGCACGACGCGGGCACGTACGCAGTCACCGGACCCTCGACGGTCGCGGCGATCGCGTCGGCCTTGGACTCGCCGAATGCAAGCAGCACCTGTTCCTCGGCCTCGAGGATCGTGCCGATGCCCATCGTCAACACGTGCGGCGGGACGTTGGCCTCACCGCCGAAGTGTCCGGCGTGACTCAAGCGCGTCTCGCGCGTCAAAGTCTTGATGCGCGTGCGCGAGGCAAGCGAGGACGTCGGTTCGTTGAAGCCGATGTGCCCGTCGCCGCCGATGCCCAGGAGCTGCAGGTCGATGCCGCCCGCGCGCTGGATGCGGTTCTCGAACGCGGCGCACTCGGCGATGGGGTCGTGCGTGCTGCCGTCGAGCAGGTGCGTGCGATCGCTGGGGATGTTGAGGTGATCGAACAGTCCCACTTGCATCTCGCGCCGGTACGAACCGGGATGGTCGCCGGGGATGCCCAGGTACTCGTCCAGGTTGAACGTGGTGACGCGTTTGAAGTCGAGGTCTTCGTCCTGGTGCATGCGGATCAGCTCCGCGTACAACGCCTTGGGCGTGCCGCCGGTGGCGAGGCCGAGCGTGCACTCGGGCAGTTCACGAACACGACGGGCCACGAGACGCGCCGCGAGTTCGCTCGCCGCCTGCGCCGATTCCAGGATGATGACTTCCATGTGTGTGCGGTCGCTTGGGGGAGGCGCGACGGCGTCAGGATACCGAGTCGGAGCTCGACTTGGATCGGAGGAGTCCGATGCGGTCGACGGTCACGACGAGCAGGGCGCCTGCGACATAGCGAGCGGGGTCCAGGGCGTCCCAGTCGGTGCCCAAGGCCAGGGCGCCGAAGGTCGTGCTGCGCAGGGCGTCGAGCCAATCGGGATGCCAGAGCTGACTGATCTCGACCAGGAAGCTGATGCCGAGCGCGAGGATGGTCAGGACGAACGAGCGTGCATCCGGGCGCACGAGGGCGAGGGACAACCACAAGGCCACGGTCCACAGGGCGTCGCCTGCGTGGACGGCGAAGAACCCTGGCACGTTAGTGCTCGTCGAGCGGGATGCGAGGCCGAGCGCGATCGTCAGGACGAGCGCGAGGAAGACGTAGAGGCGCGACCGTGTCACCGTAGCCTCAGCTGCACGGTGGACGATTCACCAGTTCGAGCGACGACGGCCTGGGAGGCCAGCCTGCCGTCGTTCGTTGATGCTTCGACCGTGACCGGTCCACTCGGAACCCGATTCACACGGAATCGACCGTTCGCATCCGTGACGATCTCGTGCCAAAGAACGGCAGGTTCACCATGAGCGTCACGAACGTCGATTCGGACTCCCCGAATCGGAGCTCCATCAGCGCCGAGAACCACGCCTTCCACCAGAGCTCCAACGCGCAGCTGAGCTACGATCTCGGTGACTTCGCCATCCAGGACCACGATGTCTCGTTGCACCGAGTGAGCATGATTGTTGAGTTCGTCCTCGTTCGTCGCCACCAGCCCGCTGGCGCGGAGGCGGTATCGACCCGCAGCGAGTCCCGTGGTTTCGAACGAGCCGTCTTCTGAAGTGACCATGGTTCGGAGCTCCCCGAATTCGCGAGTGTCGTTCGGTGCTTCCTGCATGGTCAGGGCGAGGGCATGACCGGCCAAGGGGCGCCCGTCAGGGTCCAGTACCGTTCCGCGGACGGTGCCATGCGGCATTTCGAATTCGAGTGAAACCTGATGATTGCTCTCGACGGCGCGAGTGAAGATCGTCTGCATCGACTGTTGCTCGCCGATGGAGAAGCGATACGTGCCGGCTGCCGGGACGTCGAGCTCAAAGACACCCTCCGAGTTCGTTCGCGAGATGGACACGGGCATGACGCGGACCCCACGCTCCTCTTCGAAGACGTAAACGGTGTAGCCCGAAGCAAGGTTACCAGACTCGCGAACCGTTCCCGTCACATGGACGACTCCGGGTCGATCGGCTCCCAGGACGACATGTGTCGTCTGACCTTCCGTCAGAATCACCTCGACCTCCATTCGGTTCGCGAAGGCGAGGACCCAGTCGTCTCCTCCCATCCAAGCGCGCGAAACGATGTAGCGCCCAGGTGTCAATCCGGTATCCCGGAACGTCCCATCTGCGGCAACCAAGAGATTCACGGATTCATGCGAACCATAGGCGGCCACGACCACATCGCGGGTATCAGGATCCTCGATCGATGCGTGGAACGACCCTTCCAAGGTCGCGCCCTTGCGGAGGACAAGTTCGACGTCCTTCGTTTCGGCGCCGCTTCGAACCTCGACGTGAACGGGTTCGGAATCCGCGAATCCCTCGAGGCCAGCTGTCACGGTTCCAAGTCCAATGTCCGCCCCATTCATCATGAAACTCCCGTCGCTTTCCGTGCTCGTGGCCCATCCAGGACCACGGACCCAGGCGTCTGGTATCGGGAATCCCGCGGAGTCGACGACCTTGCCGCTGACACTTCCCAGTCTTCGGCAAACGATGGTGACCGATCCAGTCGCATGAGGCATGAGCACCGATTCGACCGCGGAGTCCATGTGGTTCTCGCTCCAAGCCTCTATGCTCCATGGGCCCGCGAAGAGACCGGGGAACACGAAACTCCCGGGCAGGTCACCGTGCAGGGCTTCGCAGTCCATCAACACGGTCTCGTCGGGCCCTGGGTAGGAATAAGCATCCACATACTCCCATTGAATCGGCGTGCCGAGGTCGTCCACGATCATGCCCGAGAGAGCCTCGGACGGTTCTAGAATGAGCTCTACATCCTTGGAATCGACCGGGATCGCATTGAGCTTTGCATGGAGGTAGCCCGACTCAAGATCACTCCATGCAGCCGCGATGCGCACGGTGCCAGGAGGCAACTCCGTGAACGCGAAAGCTCCCAAGTGGTCTGTGGACTGGCATTCGGAATTCGCCTCGTCGTGTTCGATCCAGACATCGGCATTATCAACAGGCGCTCCGTCCGGCATTCGAACCGAGCCTGAGATGATCCCCGTCGGTAGGCCTGGAAGGTCCCGGAGAGTGAGGACCAAGTCGTTGCGCAACTCGTCTTCGTGAATCTCGCCCAAGTCATGAAGGAGATACTCGTGATTCGTCGAGTCGATCCTGATCTTGACCATTCCAGGTGGGACTCCCCGAAGTTCAAAGGAGCCATCGGAGGCCGACTCCGTCATGACGCTGCCCAAGTCGACGGCGAGGTCTCCGCGGCCCAAGCGCGAAGTGGAATCGACCTTAGCGCCACCGACTGCGTTGCCCTTCGAGTCCGTGACGAATCCGGCCAGGCGGCAACCCACGGTGGGCGAGATCACGATCTCCGTGATCTCGCCAGGTCGTACTCGGATTCCTCGAACCGTGGTGTCGACGAGATTCTCGAAGATGGCATGAACCGCATACGGTCGCTCCGATGCCAGAGCAGGAAGCTCGAAGGTCCCATTGGGCATTGGTTGGGCCTCGACATGGAATCCCTCCATTCCCAACCAGTGTCGGCCTTGTTCCCGAGTCCAGACCGTCGTCACTCCGGGGTCTTGTCCTTGCAATTCGATCCTTGCGTGGACGCTGCCCAGCAAGTCGGGCTCAAGAACGATTTCTTGCCGGGGATCGGAGGCTGCGAACTCGAACACGTCCAAGTGGTATCGACCCTCGACCGTGAACCTGAAGTAGGTCAATTCGCTGGGCAATCCGATGGTGAACCTGCCATGTGGATCCACCGCCACGCTCAACATCTCATCGTTCAAGCGATGGATGATCTGGCCCTCGCTTCGGAGGTAGTCGACGTAGAGCCGCACGACTTCGTCCTTTGGAGTCATCGGGTCGAGTACCAGTCGACCATCGACCCGCCCTCGGACGGCAATTCTCGCGCCGGCGAGGTTGCGGTCCTTCGCGTTCGGCGCCTCTGCTGCGTCCTCATCGGAAAGTACTCCGTCCACTGGAGTCGTGAGCGGATGCGTCGATCCCTCCGAGTTCCCGATCAGAACAACCCGTTCATCCGGATCCACCTCCTCTGGCGCTCCCCATCCAGCGATCATGATCCCGACCGCCAGAACCACCAGCCCGAGCAGCAATCCGAGGACTCTCATCGCCCCATCGAACCGGGGGCGACCTCTCCCCGCAAGTCGCCGGTCACCTTCCACCGAAATCCTGCCGATAGGGGGGATCATCCCGGCCCCAAAGGCGCGCGAGGACCACCCATCCTCGTTAGAATTCGGTCAACCGCGATTCCTCCGATCGTGTCTCTCCACCTGCCCCCCCTATTGCTCTCGATCCTTCGCAACGCCGAGGTCTATGCTCCCGATCCCTTGGGTCGGAAGACGTTGATCGTTGGCGGCGAGCGCATTCTGTGGATCGGGGACGATCTGCCGGCGATGCCGGGCCAGGTGATCGCGCAGGACATCGACCTCGCCGGCGAGCGCGTGATCCCGGGTCTGGTCGACGGTCACGCCCACCCGACCGGTGGTGGTGGCGAGGCTGGAGCGCACACGCGCGTGCCCGCGCCGTTCTTGTCCAGCTACACGACCGCCGGCGTCACGTCGGTCGTCGGCTTGCTCGGCACCGACGGCGAGACGCGCACGATGGGCGAGTTGCTCGCCCAGACGCGCGCGCTGCGGGAAGAGGGCCTCAGCGCTTGGTGCTACACCGGTGGCTACCACAATCCGCCGACCACGCTGACCGGCAGCATCCGCGGCGACATCGTTCACCTGGATCCGGTCATCGGTTGGGGCGAGTTCGCGCTCAGCGATTTTCGTTCCAGCCAACCGACGCTCGACGACCTGCTGCGCATGGCGTCCGAGGCCCAGGTCGGCGGCATGATCGCGGGCAAGTCCGGCATCTGTCACTTGCACATGGGCGATGGACTGCGCGGACTCGACCTCGTGCGCGCGGCGATCGAGACGTCCGAGCTGCCCGCCAGCACGTTCCACCCGACGCACGTGAACCGGCGACCGGAGTTGTTCCAAGAAGCGCTCGATCTGGTCGCGATCGGTGCGCCGATCGACTTGACGGCGTTCCCCGTCGAGGACGGCGACCGGGCGATCACGGCCGAGGACGCGCTGGGCCGCTACCTCGACGCCGATCTGCCGCGCGACCGCATCACCGTCAGTTCGGACAGCGGCGGTTGCCTGCCGACGTTCGACGCGCACGGTCACCTGGAACACATGGACGTGGGCGCGGCGCAGATGCTGTCACTCGCGATCCAGTCGATGCTCGCCGCCGGAAGGCCGCTCGAGCAATTCCTGCCCGCCTTCACGTCGAACCCCGCGCGCATCCTCGGATTGCGCGGCAAGGGACGGCTCGAAGCGGGCAGCGATGCAGACCTGGCCGTGCTCGATGCAGCCGGCCGACCGCGACACGTCATGGCCCGCGGGGCCTGGCACGTGCGCGACGGAGTTCCGGTCATCCGCGGAACGTTCGAAACCCACCAAGACTGAATCCCGAAATGACTCGCGGCTACATCATCCCCATCGGCGGCGCTGAAGAGAAGATCAGCGACGCGCTCATCCTGCGCAAGTTCGTGGACATCTGCGGAGGCGGAGAGGGTCGCATCGTCGTGATCCCGACCGCCTCGCGCATGCAGGACACCGCCGACCGCTACGAGACGCTCTTCACCGAGATGGGCATCGGCCACGTGTGCTCGTTGCGCATCGAGGAGCGTTCCGACTGCCTCCGCGAGGACTGGCTCGCCGAGCTCGACCAGGCGACCGGCGTGTTCATGACCGGTGGCAATCAGCTGCGCCTGTCCACGACGATCGGTGGCACGCCCGTGGCCGATCGTCTCCGCGATCGCAACGCGGTCGGGATGCACGTCGCCGGGACGTCCGCCGGCGCCTCGATCATGGCCGAACACATGATCGCGTACGGCGACGAGGGCTCCACGCCGCACGCCGACATGGTGACGCTGGTTCCGGGTCTCGGTTTCACGCGCGACGCGATCATCGATCAGCACTTCCGTCAACGCGATCGCCTGGGGCGCCTCTTGACCGCGGTGTCCTACAACCCGCGCGTCATCGGCATCGGGCTGGACGAGGACACCGCCGCCTTCATCTCGGCCGACGACAAGCTCGAGGTCATCGGAAGCGGCGCGATCACCATCGTCGATCCCTCCGAGATGCAGTTCTCGTCGATGGACTCCGCGAATCGCAAGGATCCCGTCGCCCTGACCAACATCCGCCTGCACGTCCTCATTCATGGGGGCACGTACGACATCGGCACGCGCGAAGCGCGCGCCGCGCGGCAACCCGTCCGCTCCTGACCCCTCTGCACTCGCCATGGAAGTCCTCTCTCGCTCCGTCTACCTGGGTCCGAACCTCTACGCGCTGTTCCCGGTCATTCGCCTGACCATCCAGCTGGGCGAACTCGAGAAGTGGCCGTCGGGCAAGCTCGGCAAGGACTTCACCGATGGGCTGCTCGCGGCGTTGCCGACCCTGGCCGAGCACGGTTGTTCGTACGGCGAGCCCGGTGGATTCGTGCGGCGTCTGACCGAGGACGAGGGCACGTGGATGGGCCACATCCTCGAGCACGTCGCCATCGAACTCCAGAACATCGCTGGCGCGAACGTGACGTACGGCAAGACGCGCGGCACCGGAACGCCGGGCGAGTACAACGTCGTCTACACGTACGAGCAGGAGGACGTCGGCATCGAGGCCGGGCGCCTGGCTCAATCGCTGTTGCTGAGCTTGTGCCCCAAGGAGCTGCAGTCCGACGAGATCCGCAAGAACGGCTTCGACTGGGAGGAGGAGCGCGACACCTTCATCCGATCCGCGCAACGCCGCGCGCTCGGTCCCAGCACCGCGAGCCTCGTCAAGGCCGCCGAGGAACGAAACATTCCGTGGCTGCGCCTCAACAAGTACAGCCTGGTCCAGTTCGGGCACGGCAAGTACGCGCGCAAGATCCAGGCGACGATCACCAGCGAGACGACCCACATCGGCGTCGAACTGGCCTCGGACAAAGAGGAGACGAACCTTCTGCTGGGCGACCTGGGACTGCCGGTCGCCAAGCAGATCCTGGTCTACAGCGAGGGCCGCGCCGCCCAGGCCGCCAAACGCATCGGCTACCCGGTCGTCGTCAAGCCGCTGAACGCGAACCATGGGCGCGGCGTTTCGATCGGTCTGACCGACGAAGCTTCCGTGCGCGTCGCCTTCGAGCACGCCAGCCAGCACAGTCGCTCGGTCATCGTCGAGAGTTTCATCGAAGGCCTCGACCACCGTTTGCTCGTCGTCGACGGCAAGCTCGTCGCCGCCTCCAAGCGCGTGCCCGGTCACATCAAGGGCGACGGCAAGAGCACGGTCGAGCAGCTGATCGACATCGTCAACTCGGACGAGCGACGCGGCATCGGCCACGCCAAGGTGCTGACGCGCCTCGAACTCGATCACCAGGCGCATCGCCTGCTCGAGCAGAAGGGCTACGACGAGAAGTCCGTGCCCACCGACGGCGAGATCGTCTATCTGCGCTCGACCGGCAACCTGTCGACCGGCGGTACGGCCGTGGACGTCACCGATGTGATCCACCCGGACAACCGCGAGGTCGCCGTACGCGCGGCCAAGGCCATCGGCCTGGACGTCTGCGGCGTCGACTTCCTGACGACCGACATCACCCAATCGCATCGCGTCACTGGCGGCGCGATCTGCGAGGTCAACGCCGCGCCGGGGTTCCGCATGCACGTGGCGCCCAGCGAGGGCAAGCCGCGCGACGTGGCGGGCCCGGTGCTCGACATGCTGTTCCCTCCGGGCAGCCCGTCGCGCATCCCGATCGCCTCGATCACCGGCACGAACGGCAAGACGACCACCGTCCGCATGACGGCCCACATCTTGAAGCTCGCCGGGCATCACGTTGGGCTCTCGACCACGGACGCCGTGTACATCGACGGGCACAAGACGGTCGAGGGCGACATGACCGGGCCGGTCGCATCGCGCATGATCCTGCGTGACCCTTCGGTCGACTGCGCGGTGCTCGAAACGGCGCGCGGCGGCATGCTCAAGCGCGGTATCGGGTATCGCCATTGCAACGTCGGCGCGGTCCTGAACGTCCAGGCCGATCACCTGGGTCTGCGCGGGATCGACACGCTCGAGGACCTGGCCGAGGTCAAGCGCATCGTCATCGAGATCGCCAAGGACGCAGCGGTCCTGAACGCGGACGACGAGCTGTGCCTGCGCATGGCCGACTACTCGAAGGCCGATCACCTGTGCTACGTGACGATGAACCCGGATCATCAGCTCGTGCAGCAGCACGTCGTGGCCGGCGGTCGCGCCGTGGTGCTCGAGCGTGGCATCGCGGGCCAGATGATCACGCTGTACGACAGCGGCGCGCACATCCCGCTGCTGTGGACCCACACGATTCCGGCGACCCTCGATGGCAAGGCGATGCACAACGTGCAGAACGCCATGTTCGCCGCCGCCGTCGCGTTCTCGATGGGCACCAAGCTCGACGAGATCCGCCATGGTTTGCGTACGTTCGACATGACGTACTTCCAGGCGCCGGGTCGCATGAACATCTGCGACGAGCATCCCTTCAAGGTGATCCTGGACTACGGCCACAACCCGGCCGCCGTCAACGCGATGGTGAACTTGACCGACCAGCTCGAGCCCAAGGGCAAGCGCAGGGTCGTGATCGCCGCGCCGGGGGATCGTCGTGACGAGGACATCCGCGAGATCGCCACGTTGTGCGCTGGTCACTACGACCACTACATCTGCAAGCGCGACGACGACACGCGTGGACGCGATGGCGACGAGGTGCCGCGCATGCAGCGTCAAGCCTTGATGGACGCCGGCGTGCCCGAGAGCGCGATCACCGTGATCCCGGACGAGCAAGAGGCCGTGAAGGCGGCCCTCGAGGGCTCCGAGACGGGCGACCTGGTGCTGATCTTCGGCGACAACATCCAACGCACGTGGAACCAGATCACGACCTTCGGCAGCGACGACGATGCGCTGGGGGACCAGGACGACCCGTCGCTCCTGCAGATCGACCTGAACCCGGTCCACCTGTCCCCGGCGGCGCTCGATCCGGACGGCACCTTGATCCGCGATGATCGGGGTGTGCGACTGGCGCGTCCCAAGGAGATCTCGGACTGATGGAACTCGTCGATTCGCGCCGGTTGACCGGTCCGAACCGGCTGCTCCCCGGCCCGGGTGCAGTGATCGAAGTTGCGCTGGCGAACGACGTCGCCGAGCGCGCGATCGATGCATGGCGCGCCCATGCCACGCGCTTGCTCGCCGCCGTGGGGTGGGAGGACGCGGGCCTCGCCGAACGCCGGTTCGACGGAGGCGCGAGCCTGGCGTTCGATGCGCCGATCGATGCGTTGTACGCGGCGACCGAAGTGAACGAAGCGGCCTGGGCCGCGACCGGACGCGAGCTGTCGGGCGAGCCTGCACGGGACGCGGACGAGGAACTCGCCGAGCTGCGTGCGCACATCGATACCGAGCGCAACCCCGCGCTCGTCGCGCTGCTCGAAGCGGCCGACCTGCACGGCGTGGCGTGCTTGTGCGACGATGATCACGTGTCGATCGGTCTGGGAGAAGGGTCCCAGACCTTCGAGGTCGACGCGTTACCGGCCCCGGACACGGTCGACTGGTCGAAGGTTCACGACGTCCCGACCGCGATGATCACGGGCACCAACGGCAAGTCGACGACCGCGCGGATGCTCCTGGCGATCGCCACGGCGGCGGGCAAGGTCCCCGGCATCTCCAGTACCGACTGGATCCGCGTCGGCGACGAGGTCCTGGACGACGGCGATTGGTCGGGTCCGGGCGGCGCACGGATCGTGTTGCGCGACCCGCGCACGCAACTGGGCATCCTCGAGACCGCTCGCGGCGGCATGTTGCGGCGTGGGCTGGCGCTCGAGCGCACGAACGTCTCGGCCGTGCTGAACGTCGCCGAGGATCACTTGGGGGAATGGGGCATCGGCACCATCGACGGCCTGGCCGACGGCAAGTTCGTGCTGACGCGCGTCGCACACGAGGTCGTGCTGAACGCCGACGATCCTCCCGTGGCGTCCCGTGCCGATCAGGTCGAAGTGCCGCTCGTCTGGTTCTCCATGGACCCGTCGAACCCGATCATCCAGGACCATCTCGAGGCCGGCGGTCGAGCGTTCCTGCTGAACGGCGAGTCGTTGATCCGCTGTGAGGGCGAGACGCTCCTCGAGTTGACGACCGTGAGGAACATCCCGTCGACCTTCGACGGAGCGGCCAAGCACAACGTGGCCAATGCGTTGGCGGCGGCCGCCATGGCCGACGTGTTGGGGCTGGGCGCTCGAGCGATCGCGGAGGGCCTCGCTTCGTTCGCGAGCCGTCCCGAGGACAACCCCGGTCGCTTGAACCGTTTCCGATTCGGCGACCTGAACGTCCTGGTCGACTTCGCGCACAACCCGCACGGCCAGGCGTCGATGGTGGACATGGCCAAGTCGATGGGGGCCAAGCGCTGGCTCGTCGTCCTCGGTCAAGCCGGCGACCGCGAGGATGAAGCGATCCGCAACCTGGTTCGCGTCACCTGGACCGCCCGCCCGGATCACATCGTCCTGAAGGAGATGAAGGCGCACCTACGCGGTCGCAGCGAAGGTGCGGTCGCGGCGTTGATGGAGGACGAACTTCAGAACCTCGAGGTCCCCGCCGATCGCTGGTCACGCCAGCCGAGCGAGTTGGCCGCCGTGCGAAGTGCCCTCGAATGGGCCGAACCCGGCGACCTCCTGCTGTTGATGGTCCACGAGAGTCGCGGGCAGACGCTGACGGAACTCGGGCGCTTGTCGGACGCGGGTTGGTTGCCCGGTACGCCGATTCCGAGCGACGTGTTGGCGTAGAGGGATCGCGCTCTACTTGACCGTTTCGACGGTCTTGCGCGCCAATCGCGTGACACGACCCTCGCGGTTCCAGTCCATCACGAAGAGGTCGCCGTCCCGGTCCCAGCACACGCCGTGGGGCGACAGGAACTGCCCGTCGACCCATTTGTCGCGCGCAACCTGATTCGTGGCCCAGATCGACGTATCGGGTTGATCGCCGAGGTGCCCGACGACCTCGAACTTCATGTCCAGGATCGTCACGCGGCCTTCCAGTTCGGCGACGGCGCACAGCTGATTCTGGATCGCCACGCCACACGGGCGACGCAGGTCCGTGGCGACGACGCCGACGAACTTGCCATCGAGGTCGAAGTGCTGCAGGCGTCGGTTCTCACGATCCGAGACCAACAACAGCGGTGGGCTGTACCGGTCGTCCAGCGAGATCCCGTGCGGCGTTCGGAACTGGCCGGGCTCGCTGCCGAGTCCACCGAACGTGCTCTGGTACACACCCTTGCGCGTGTAGACGTGGACCCAGGAACGTCCATAACCGTCGGCGACGTACACGCGGCCATCGGGCCCGACCGCGACCGCCGTCGGGTTGAACTGGTCCTTCGATTCGTACTTGCCGGACTCCCGCGGCCAGTCGAACGTCAGGATCGGCTTGCCTTCCAGCGTGAGTTTGACGACCTCGTGGCGACCGGTGTGCGCGACGAACAGGTGCTCCTGTTTGCCCTCCACGGCGATGCACATGCCGTGTGCGCCACCTTCCAGCTTCTGACCGATCGACTCCATGTACTTGCCCCTGGCGGTCAGCTTGACGACGGCGTTCTCGGAATCCGTGTTGAAGTAGACCTGGCCCTTGGAATCCACGGCGATGCCACCATGCGTGTTGCCCAGTTGCATGTCGTTCGGAATGCCGGGCCAGGTCGTGTCCCATTGGAACTTCAAGTCGCCGGCCGAGAGGCCCGTAGGCTTGGCTTCGTCCTGGGAAAAGGCCGCAGCGAGGAACAAGCAGGAAGACACGAGGAGTAGATGCGTACGTTTCACCCCCGGATCGTATCGTGTCCAGGGTCGTCGAGGGGCCTCGACCATTCATGCCCAAGCGAACTCAATTCCTGACGGGTGGCCTCCTGGTCGCTCTCGCGCTCATTCTCGTCTGGGCGATCCAGGGTGGCGATCCGCCCGCCGCCTCGGGTGATCCAACCCGGCGCGCTTCCGCTCCACCCTCCACGGAATCGAACTTGGTGGGGGACGAGCTCACCGCGGTTCGTTCCGACGCGGACGCGGTGCACACCGTTTCCCCGAACGACGCAGCGACTATGGACGCGCCCGTCGCGACGGAGGCTCCGGAGCCGGAACCTCTGCCGGCGGGAACCGTCGAGGTCCTCGTGCAGCACGACGGCGTCCCCGTCACGAGCGGGTTCTTGCACCTCAAGGCGTACGACCAGGGCGACCTGCCCGAGGATCCGTGGACCACGCAAGAGGCGTTGGTGCATGCCGAGATCGATCCGAATGGTGTCGCGCGCTTCATCAACGTGGGTGAGGTGGCCCACTACCGGGTCGGCGTCGAGTGGCCGCGCGCGTCGTACTACGCCGCTAGCCGCGTGTTCTCCATGCCGACCGGAGTGGGCAAGCGCATCACGATCGACCTCGGCAGCGGACGCATCGTGGGCACCGTCTACGGCGCGGAAGGGAAGCCGGCGCCCGGAGTGACCGTGAGCAGCTACTTGCGCGTGCGTGAGTACGTCGTCGAAGTGGTGACCGATGCGCAGGGCGCTTACGTGATCGAACATGCCGCGCCCGGATTCTGGATGATGACGGTCGAGGTCCCCGAGTCGCCGAACGGCGCTCCGGCGCTGACGTTGCACGCGAAGCCGGTTCTGGAAGAAGGCGCCACGCAGCGGGTCGATTTCGGACGCGCGGGACCCTGGCCGACGTGGCGCGGTCACGTGGTCGATGGCGGCGGACTCCCCGTGCCCAACCGCGGTCCACGCCAATCGAATCGCGGGCGCATCCACCTCTATGACCTCGAATTCGGCACGTCGCGCTCGTTCCCCTACAAGGTCGATGGCTCCTTCGAGTTCCAGATCCCGGCCGGTACCTATCAGGTCAAGCTCAAAGGTCCTACCGAACTGCCGACCGTGGTCGTGCACGAGGAGTTCGCGTTCCCCGTGGACGGTTCGACCCAGGACCTGGTTCTCCCTGGCGCATCCCTGCGCGGCACGATCATCGGATCCGACGGCGGGCCCTACACGGGACCGCATGCGGCTGGCCTGCAGGTCTCGGTCCTGACCGAGGAGCGGGACTACTTGGTCGCGAGCGTTTCGGTCGGCCCGGACGGCACGTACGTGTTGCCGGGACTGGAGCCTGGGCGCTACTTCGTGAACACCTGGCGCGCGCCGCCGGTCGAGGATCAGATCGTCGAGTTGACCGGGGACTCGACCTCGGTCACTTGGGACATCACCGTCAAGGAGCCTTGAACGGAGGCGGGGCACTCAACCTTGCGGAT